>Ga0116231_10000075_pt1 | contig 108924 bp, 73 predicted proteins | sample S1TSphgellanicum_2_FD_89695 | JGI IMG/M metagenome (GOLD analysis project Ga0116231, IMG submission 89695) | Host-associated microbial communities from peat moss isolated from Minnesota, USA - S1T2_Fd - Sphagnum magellanicum MG | ecosystem: Host-associated > Plants > Peat moss > Unclassified...
ATTACCAAGAGAAAATAATTATTTGACCTATAATAATTTTTACAACAATAAATGTAAATATACAGTAAGTAATGTAATTAGTTGAATAATAATTTTTAAAAAATTCGTGTAAGAATTTACTTTCTAATAACAATTGTGAATTCATTACTTATAATTTTGAAATAATTATTTTAAAATTTGAAATTATAGTCATTAAATTTATTTTACATTAATTATATTATATATAATTCAATCAGATTCTAAAAAGTAATAAAGTATTTTTAAATATTTTATTTATTTAATTATTTATGAGGTATGTATTAATAACTTGTGAGTAACTAAAAAGCTAGTTTGTTAAATATTAAAAAGTTAGTGCTTATTTAAGTAATTGATAATGAATACTGAATATTTGTAGTGTATAATTTATAATTTAAATATATGTAAATTTAATCATTATTAAGTAAATAATTATCTAATATCTGAATTGTTTAAAAATATGAAAATTAAGAAAGTAAGGCATGAAAAAAGTTTTGGAATTACAACTTAGTTTGTAGGGAAGTTGCAACTTCAAAACTTATCCCATATTGTTTGTTCTTCATTCTTACTTTGAACATTATATAAATAAGGGGGTGTGCCCATCCAATTTCACATTATGAAATTAGTGCACATGGGATGAACTAATCAAAAGGCTCAACCCAAAATAAATAAATAAATAATGCACAATTCTAAAGTACTTACCTCCCTAACCTACTTATCTATTTAGCTAGGTAGGTACTTAGTTTAACCTAGTCATTTAGGTCGGCCTATGCACCTACCTACTTAAGTATGTACCTATATGAGTAGGTATTTAACCTAGGAAGATAGAACCTACCTACTTACTTTTGGACCTAAATAGGTAAGTAGGTAACCTAACATTGTAGGCACCTATTTATGTACCTACCTAGTTACCTACCGACCTAATTTTTTTTTATTAAATTAAAATTGTAATGCCACGTGGCATATTTACATTGGACCACATGTCATAATGTAAGATCATCCAAATATTTGAATTGAATGTCCTAGATTATTTCAAAATAATAATAATATTATAATGTATATTTTAAATAATCAAATATTAAGACACGTGGCAGCACATGATTTGCCTTCAATTGTAACCAAAATAGTTGCATCTTAGTCGTATGTGACAATATGTATACAATGGAGTCAAAGGATGAAATGTCTTTGTTGACTTTTTCTTTCATATAATACCCTTTGTGATTTGCGACTAGTTTATCACATGTCACTTGTCTTAGGCGACTAAAAAGATTTTAGTTGCAAAATGTCTCTTGCGACTAAAATTTAGTCACAAAGACTAGTTGAAAATACATGTTTTTCTTCTAGTGAAACCTCTCACTGAAAGTATCCTTTCTTCTCTTATCCTACTGTGGTTGCTCCCCTTGCTTCTTCTTCTCCTATGGCTCTATTCCTCCTAGTGGAAACCACTTTTAAAATAGAACTTCCAGGACTATGGCAGAATGTCATACATTTTTTTTTGGTTTTCTTTTGGCTATTCCTTCAATCATGTTTTTCTGATATTTTTTCCATCTGATCAATTCCTTAACCAATTGAGAATACATAATTGTAACCCAATTGACAAACTTTCCATGATCAACTTTAGAAATCATCATGGTAGATTTATTGTTAAAATATTTCACTTTATCTTTTTGATAGATAATGGGCAAAATTGCAGCAATTCAATTAACGTACTTTAACATCATCTTCTTTACAACCCACCCTTCATTGGTGTTGTAAGTATTTGGGACTTTATCAATTATGTCTGCTAATGTTATTTTAACATTTGACATTTTTGCCTAGTGTATTGTCTCTCTTATATGGCAAATTTAAAAAACTTCTACCAATAGATGTTTGTTTATAATTCTTTGTTTTTCCCCCAACATGACCTTAATTTTGTTATGTTTAGAATCCAACTTCCAGTTGTTTAGAAATTCAACCAGAATGTTGTGATGGGGGAGTCCTCCACTTAACCTCAAATAGACCTATTAATCTAGTTCTATTTGCCCAAGCTTTTTCTTCCTCTTTAAAGCTTGTCCAAAGCAAAATATTTTTAAAATTGTTATTAGAACTTTTCTCTATAGGAGTAAAAATATACCTAACCTCATCATCTTGGTGAGTCTGCACCTTCTTCCCACATTGATTTGCAACTATTGCTTGCCGATTTGTTATCTTGCATTTGTTGTTCGGAATGTGGACTTTTTCTAGAATCTAGTCTTGAGTAGGTTCCTCTTGATGTAATGGTGCTTCTTGTTCTTGTTGTAAATCATCCTTCTGCTTCTTTTCTTCATAATCAAAAATGGAAATTGGACCGACTTGCTCACTAGAACCTACCTCTCTTTTGGGCTTTTTAAAACTATATCTCCTCAAAGTTTTTTTACATTCTTTTTCATTTTTTTTATTTGCTTCAAATGCTTTCTTAGACTTAGATATCAAAGAAGATTTCTAAGAGGAAGAAGAATAATAAATAGGAGAAGGAGAAGGTGGACCTCTTTCTAAAGACCTAGACTATAGAGGCAAAATATTTGCAAAATTTTGTTGTTCTCTTTATCTCTCTTGCTTTTCTTCTTTCAATTTTTACAATTTCTTTTTGGATTATCTTTGCAATTTCTCCACAAAACTTTTTTCTACACTCATTCTAGAGACAAAAAAAATAGAAACTAGTTTGTAGAAAATGAAAACAAAGAAGTGTTTTATTGTTTGATGCCTTCTGAAATGCATGTCAAATTGCATTGAAACCTTAAAACGTCACTTTATGAAATGAAATGCAATCATTCACTTTTAGCTTTAAGGTTAGCGTTTAAATAATTTGTCCTTTTTTCTAGTTTTTTGACACCATTGTTTCCTATTAAAGTTCATACTAATAGCAACATGGGCTACAATTAATGCCTGCTAATTTAGAAATTCTATGGACATGGCAGTAAGTTGTTCTAATGTCAACTCAAAATTTGATGACTTGGTGTTGTTTACACTACAAATTTTTTTTTCCTATGTTGAGTCATCAAATCGATAGAGTTTTGTTCTAATATGACAAACTTATGTGACCCATAATCCAGTGATTGTGAAACTATATAATCATGATCTATGAACATTTTCATAACCTATTGACTCATCATATTTATTGAGGCTTTTTTAGATATTACTATCTGATTAGTCCCAATGATCTCTATTTTCCTTTGATCTTTTAAATCTTCATTAGATTTCTCTTACCTATGGTTAGAATTTATAGACTTTAAAGATTTTTGATTATCTAAACTTTGACTCACCTTCAATGTTTGATCCACATATTTGTATGGTTTCAACTTATTAACATTGACCAAAATTGGATTTGATTCAAAATTGTTGACAAAAAATAAATAAATTGTGTTGTTGGATAAGCATTACTATACCCTAAATGGTCCAAACCATCTTTTCTTGAATTTGCTTAGATGTGTATTTTCTCTTTGGGAAACTAGAAAACATAATCTCCAAATTAAAACTTTTTTTATGTGTTTCTGTTGACTCCACAGAAATCTGTTCCATTGATTTTTCCAACATTGTTTTAAGATTCTAATATGTTTTCCTATAATTTCTCGAATTCTATAATTATGGTAGTTAGTACTCTGGTTGGTTTTGCATATATGTGGTCCCTATTAATAGCCAGTAGAACATATTTTATTGGCATTAGAGGATGCAAACCATAAATTAACTGGTAAGGTGTATAATGACGTGCTCCTAAATCCCTAGTTAGACCAAGACGGGTCTAAGTAATTCAAACAACGAAATTGGGAGGAATTTGGGGCACGTTCTTAGCTTTCAGCACTAAAAAAGGTAGAGGGGCGTGCTGAAGCTCCGGGATGGGACTAGAAAGAGTGACAAGCTATTCACTTATTCGAACCTCCATTAAACCAACCAACAAGTTGGTTAGTTCACTTTCTAGAGCACCTTTGGTGTTAGGACAAGTCACAGGCAACTCTAAACTCACTTGATTCACCATGGCTTGGATTCGAGGGAAGCGATCACCTTCCCCCATATAATATACTTTATACTTCTCCGCAGCACCCATATCCAAATGGCTTTTCGTCCCGGGACTCCCAAGGAGGAGTCCTGAAATTGTTCCGACTTGGACTCCCGGGATTTTACGAGGTCATAACTATTTGCTCAGACCTCCAATTGGGATGAGGTCTGAAGCAAACTTGTAGTTCTCCTCAGGATATTTCCAATGGTGTGTCACACTCCACTTGCACGGACTGAAGTCAGGTCGATTCCTGACTTTTAGTGGTCGGGAATCAAACTGCCAATTTGACTCCCGGCCTTTTTTTGCCATAACTTGTGCTGCAGATGTCCAAATGGCCCATGCAAACCCATTTTCGACAACTAAACTTTACTAGCTTTTCTATGATGTAAAGAACACCCCAATGTGAGGTGTTTTGACCCCTACAATCTAACTTTGAAATTTCAAGAGTTCCGGAGGACTCCCAAGTCCCAATTTTGGGAGTGTGAGTTTCATCCTCACACTCTCTCAAAATAGGGTTGCGAAATGTAACTTGTTACCACCTTATAAGTAGTCCTATATGAAAACAAAACAATGGACATATGCTCATCCCAATCTATTATTTTCTCATTGATTAACTTGGTCAATAGTCTATTAATGACTTTGTTAATAAACTTTGTTTGTCCATTTCCCTATGGATAATATGTAGTTGAACTAAAATGCTTCAATAGAAATTATTCTGTCATATGTTTTATTGTGTCATTGATGAAATGTACTTCTTGATCTATAACTATGGTCAATGGACATCCAAATCTGGTCAGAATATACTCATGCAAGAATATAGCTATAATTATTACAGTACTAGTTCTAAGTGCCTTTGCTTTTATTCACTTAGTTGCATAATTTGTAACTACCAAAATATATTTATTCCATGTTAATCTTCCTCTTGGTTTAATTAGTTCTATAAAATCCAAACCCAACTTCATAAAAGGTTCTTTTGGAAGTGTTATTGCTAACTTGGCTAATTTTTTTGTTTTTAGTCCTTTAATTTTTTGATAACTATCATGGCTTTTACAAAATTCATGAATATCCTTGAATAAAGTTGACTACCAATAACCTACATCCATAATTTTCTTTACAATAATATTTGTAGCAAAAACATTTCTTGCCACTCCTTCATGTAATTCCTTAAGAACAATATGTGCTTCTAAGCTGGTTAAACATTTGTGCATTCCATTGTCTTGTCACGCTCTGTACATTCTTTCTTTCAGAGTAAAAGGTTTTACCTTTTTGGCTAACTTTTGTTGCTGGGTTAGGTTTAAAGTTTATGGCATTTAACTATCTTTAATTAACTTTACATTTCCTACATCCACATAGGTTCTATAGAAAAAGTGATGCATCTATAGTCTAATATGGGACTCCCAATGGTTTTGAACTATTTGGTAATTTGGATAAAAAATCAACCACCACATGTGTTCTACCAAGCTTGTAGATTACTATGAATTCATACTCCAAAAATAACAACAACCATTTGGTTATCCTTTCAAACACCTGTGGTTTGTTGACCAAGTATATTAGAGCCATGTGGTCTATATATATATATAAATAGTTTCCCAACAAAAAATGTTTGAACTTATGTAGAACATAAACCATTGTTAATGTTTCTTTCTTTGTAATAATATAATTCTGCTTTGCTTTATTTAACATTTTAGAGGCATATACTATAGGTTAGTTATATTTATTAGTTGGGTTTTGTGCCAACATTGCACCTACTACCAATAATGATGCATATGTGTGTACATGAAACTCCAAAATTGTTAATTTAAAGGTATCAAAATTGGTTCTTCCATGTATTTCTGTTTGATCTGATCCCAAGCTTCTTAACATTGTATGGTCCAAATAAAAGGTTTTGTCTTCCTCATCAACTTTGTGATTGGTGCCATGATAAAGGCAAAGTTATTAATGAAACATTTATAAAATTGAGCCATACCATTAAAGACTCGATTCTACTGTGGGTTTGTAGGTATTGGCATATTCATTGTTGTTTGAACCTTCTTAGGGTATGGTATTTTTCCTTCCTTGGAAATTATGAACCCTAAAATCAATCCTAAAAATACCATAAAGGCACATTTCTCTGGGTTAAGACTTATTTTATATTCTCTTCATTTTTGAAAGCAAAATCTAAGCTTCATCAAATGACTCTCCATTTCATTATAGATTGTGAAATCATTTAAAAATATCTTCATAAACTGGTCTAAATACTTTTTGAAGGCTTTATTAACTACTTTTTGGAAAGTTGGTGGCCCATTTTTGACATGAAATGGCATCACCATCTAAACAAAAGCTCCCCAATCTGTTACAAAGGTTGTTTTGTATCTATCTTTAAGGGCTATAGAAATTTGATGGTATTTGAATATCCGTTTAAGAATGAATAGGCTTCATACCTTGTTGTAGGGTTCAATATTTCATCATAAAATGGTAAAGGATAAGGATTTTTTTGGTTGTTTTATTCAACTTCCTAAAATCTACATAGATTTTCAGCTTTCCATTCTTCTTAGGTACTACCACTATAGGTGATAATCATGTAGCCTCCTCTACTAGTTGAATGAATCCTCTTGCTAATAGTTTGTCAATATCTTGTTTGATAGCTATAACATAGTTAAGGTTCAATCTATACCTTGCTTGATGTGTTGGTGGGATTGAGGTGTCTAATTCAATTATGTGTTGAGCCAACTCTAGAGCTATGCCTTTTAAATCCTTATAAGTCCAAGCAAACACATCTTTGAACTCCTTGAGTAACATTTAAAACTTTTCAATTTTCTCCTTTGTTAATTGTGCATTAATTTTGATGTATTGTGGATTTGCCTTAGTGCCAAGACTCAACTTAATAAACTATTATTCTTCAGTCAAAGTCCAACTTGCTATGTGAAGATTTTGTTCTTGAATTTTAATTGACGTCTCATCCACTTCAATTTTAGCTTGGTTATGATGATAATAAGTTTCTAGATAAAGTTTACCTTCAAGTGATATTTTTAATTTGACATTAAATTTTGTTGTTTTTGTTGTTGAAGGTGCCATTTATGATGCTCCTTGATTTGATGTCCCTTGCTCTAGGTTAGATTTTTTATTGATTTTGATTTTTGACATTCCAATACTCAACAATGAAATTGTTTCATCTAAAATAGTGATTGTGCCAATTGAGAATAGCTATGCTTCTATTTCAAAGATTAGATCTTCCTATTCATATGTTAACTCTTCTAGCAAGTCATAATATATAAGTATTTGGGGCCTTTTGGTTTCTACTCCCAATTTCTTGCTAAGTGATATTGTTCTGACTATTCCATCACCTTGAATAGTAATGACATTGTTACCCTAGTAATGTGTAACCTTTGCATCTTTGAGCCAAGGTCTTCTCGACAACACGTAATAGCTAGAATCTACCACATTGTTTTGTAAAATAGTAAATGTGATTACATATGGTATACCATATGCAAATTTTTAAATTTTGGATGATTCCTAAAGGTCTGGTCATACTTTGATCTTGCCATTTTGAGGTGGTATGGAGTTGGTTTTAGTTTGGGTAAACCTAATTTGGTTTTGAGGTTCTTTGTTATGATATTGACACTTGCACCTCCATCTAACAAAACATCTTCAACAATGTTCTTCCCAACTTATACTTAGATAATTGCCATCTGGTTATCTACCTCTATAACTACAATATCGACTTCAATGTGTGTTTGAATCACTATGGCTACTCTAGGCTTTGATATCACTTTAGTAGTTATATTTGGTTTTACTAGCTTTAGTTTCTGCTACATATATTTTTAAAAATCTGGTGCAATTTTCAATAATTGACCTAACCTCAAGGTATAGGTAGTTTCCATCATCTATTTATTAATATCTTGGAACATTTGTTCCATAGACATATCTCTATTGTTAGGAATAGTATAAATTTTTTGTGGTGCCATTGGTTTTGTGGACACCTTAGTTTTTGGTAATCTTGCCCAACTTGTACTCCACTATACTTTTTCCTTTTGATTTAGATTTTCTAGTGGGTCTTCTATTTGCATCCCTTGTATTGTCTTGACAAAAGATTATTGTAGTCTTTGCTCCTCTTCCTAGTTAACAACATATTTATTTTTAATTGGCTCTTTGTCCTTAAACATTTGTTCTTTAGTAACTTTGTTCTTGGTGATGACCATGCTTACATCCATTATATGGATTGAAGGATTGGCAACCTTGGGCTCCACCATAAATGATTTCTCTGCAATCTTCACTCTTTTGTTCTTTAACATATTTTGCATGTCACTTTGTTTGGGATAGTCTATGATCTTGTGTTTAGTGTCACCACAGATATGACAAGAATACTTCAAAGGTCTCTTTACTTTAATGTATTGAATGATAACCTTAGAAACTATAAGAACATGGTCTTCCTTTCTTTTGACTCTATAGTTTTCAACATTATGATTTCTCGTGTGACAATTTGTACAATACATTCCTATTTTCTTTGTAACTATTTGAGGTTTTTGAGCTAATATTGTCTTACTACTCAATGGTACTAACAAATTATTTATAGCTTTTACTTTAGAAATTTGTTCTCCACAAACCCAAGCTACTTCCTTATGCTGCTACAAAGTTTCTCTATTCATGCGTACTATTGCTACATGAAAACATGGTTATAATCCAGTTTAGAAAATAATAGTTAGGAAACTATTTATTGTGTTGAAAACTATTGGTTAATTTCAATAATCTCTCACAATAGACTTCTGTGAGCCATACAAACACAACCATGTGCGGTAGTCTCAATTTTTAAAAGTTGCATAAGGGTTATTTGAGTGTGGTAAGGTTATTAAGGGCTTTTAACAACTTCATAAAGAATGATGAATGCGCGATTGCATGGAGGGGTTGTTTTTTTTTTTCGAAATACGATATGGGTGAATAAGGTGTTGGGTTAGTTCTTTTCTTCGACAAAAAGCTGGTAATCATGGTTTTAGAACTTCAATTATGTAATTTGGGGTGAGAAATCTCTAGAGGGTTGGCGGTAGAAGCAGACACCAAAATTTGTGGTGTTCAGCAAAACACTGGTCTTGTTTTAGTATTTAGTGGGTAGCAAGGATCTTTGAGATTCAAGAAACAGTTGAAGGGATGTCAATGAAAGGTCCATTAAAGATAGAATGATTTTCAAGCCTTATGAACATAATATTAATTTGAAACAACTTAACAATTAAATAAATAGTGTGATAGGATGGTAATGGCAACATGAATGTCGTAGTGAATGAAACATTTATTTAGAGTAGGGATAAGTTTAATGAAGAGCTATAATTACATGTTAAGTTATGGGCTATGCCTCAGTGATAGTTTATAACTACAAAAAATCTACGATGCGTCGAATGGTGTGAACTAGGTAGTCCGCTTTGCTATTAAGAAGCAGTTGGTAAATTAAACTGCGTAACTAACGATAGTGTCCAACGTTGGGAACTAAAGACCACGCGAAGATAGAGGTGTCTTCAGTTTTATAACAACCTTCATAGACGGTTTTAGGTTCATCGCTAGAAACGAGGTCAATTTGCAATAAGATCACCAAGGTGCGAAAGTTTGGAGATATGTGATAATACCAAGCTTGAGGGGGTTCAATTTCAAGATAAGCACGCACCTCTCGAGGTTCAGGATCTTCATCACGAAAATGTTGCATCAATGTTAAATTTAAAAATGTTTCTGAAATTGGTTCTTCATTCACTTATGTAGCTTGAGGCCCATAAAACATGGCCATACGCAATGCCATAATTTCAAGGAAAGGAAAAGAGATTTTCAATCAGAATCAAATCAACAATGAAGGTGTGGAAGACTTATTACATCAAGATGTGGGGTTGTAATTTATAAATCAAAGAAATTAAAAGAAATGCGTAAGTAATGGCCTAAAACAACAATAAAGGAAAACTTTAAGATCAATGGAAAAAATGAAAGTTTAAATAAAATTTGTTGGGGGGAAAATGGGAAGAGGGGAAAATGTGTTTCTCCTTCTCCTTCCATTGGCCACCAACTAATGGAACCTTCCAAAGGCCACTAAGCATGGAACCTTTCAATGGCCACCAAGCATGGAACCTTTCAAGGGTTACCAAGCAATGGAACCTTCCATTGGCCACCGAATTGAGATCTTCTTTCACCTCCTTCCTTTTCCTTTTCTTTAAGAAGGTGAATTCGGATCATTGAGGCTTTTTTTTCCCCGGGATAATTTTCAATTCAAATCTTGAGAATATTCATTCCCACCTTGTTGAAGGAGAAAAAAATAATTAGTATTGGTAAATGGTAGGAAGAAGGAGTGTAGATTGGACATTTGTAATAATTTTGAAAAAATGGAAATGAGTAGGGATAGTGTCGAGAGGTTCAAATCTTAGAAAAGTCTCACAAACCCTCTTGGGTTTGGTAGCATAACCTCTTATTGGTTTAGTTACAAAGCTTAGGATTTGGTAATAAGGTGTGCTTTGTAGTTAACTTTTTAGTGAGCTATGGCAAGCTAGACTTGAAGAACATATGTGTTAGGAATGATATTTCAAGTGATTAGTGGTCTACAACCAAGTTGAACTTACTACCCTTGTAAAACCCTCTTGGGTTTGGTAGCATAACTTTTTACTAGTTTAGTTACAAAGCCTAGGATTTGGTAGCAAGGTGCGCCTTGTAGTTAGATTTTTAAAGAACTAAGGCAAGCTAGATTTGAATAACATATATGTTAGGAATAATATTTCAAGTGACTGGTGGTTTATAGCCAAATTATTACCTTTATAAAACCCTTTCGGTTTTGGTGGCATAACTTATTACTAACTTAGCTGCATAACTTAGTATTTGGTAGCAAGGTACGCCTTGTAGTCAGCTTTCTAACAAGCTAAGGCAAGCCAAATTTGAATAACATATGTGTTAGGATTAATATTTCGAGTGGCTGGTGGTCTGCAACTAAATTGAACATGGTGTTGAACCCTTAAAGGTTGGTTTAAATGAATGGCAATTTGACATAAAATTCTAGGATTTGAGGTGTTTGAGCTTGGAAAATAGATCTATCAGTCCTAAATCGTAAATGATGCACAAGAGGTGAGTTATTTGGTTTCAACTATAAACACAATTTAACGTTTAGAAATACACTTGCATTTTTCCTTCATTGATAGCATATGTACTTTCAAGTATAATCACCTAATAGAACTAGGAGTAGAGGGACAAGAAGTCGCCTCACAAATTCTACTCTTTCATTTTTCTCCTATTTCATTTTTCCAACTATAAGTAAACTTATTCATCATTCTAAATTTTTTTGTACTTTTAATAAAAAGTTAACTGCAATTCTGCAAATATGCAATCTGGGTAATCTTCCATGTAATTGTTACACTATTTAAACATAATATCTCTAAGGGTAAAACTAAACAAATTAACAATCTTTGCATCTTCTGTTTCACCATTTGTTCTTATGGTTGCCTTAAAAACTCTAACATGAACATTTGGGTCAAAATCCTTTACATATTCAAGATAATTAAGTGGCCAACAATAAGGCATGTTTGGTGGTAATGGCAGTTTGCCTAGATCCATCATTAGCAATCCAAAATATTTTGATGGTCCCAAAGGTCATGGTGGTCTTGGTGGGTTTAAGCCTCCTCCTATTCGATCTAATAGTTACTAGTAAAAATCATGTCCACCTTTCTAGGCATCTTTATATACACACTAACAAGTTGTGTTTCCCTTGGAATTTGGGGTTTGGACCTCATATTAACAACAATATAGGCTAGTGTTGTTACAAATGGAGCTTTAGTAATTATAACCATAAACTAAGGCATTGCCACAAAATATAATGGTACATATTTTATTGGTTCCATTCTTAAATTGGAAGTTCTTGGATAAGTAATTCCAACATTGTTGTGATGTAACATATTTGATACAAGAGCTACAGAAATTGGTACTACATTTGCCATAGTTTGAGCTCTCATTTCCATTATGTTATTTCTCTGAATCTGTTCTTTAAGTCTATCTAGAATTTTGACCCTATCATGGTACAGATCCTTTAGTTCAATATATCCATGGTTATCCACTCTTACAAGTAAGGAGGTGTAGCAAATCTGTACCTTGGTACTACTTCCCTTTCTGACATGTTGAATCTATGTTCTTCTTCATACATTAAAGCATCAAAGTTCTATCGCTGCATCAGATTTGGTGATTCCAACACAACTTTTTGTTAAGGTTTAGATTCCCAACTCCTTTGTCTAAATTCAACTCGTGAGTTTGCATTTTTAATTTAATGTTCTTTTCTCTTAGAATTTTGTTGCAGATTGCTAGTGTGCCTCTATGCTTCACCAATTTGCACTTCATAAGGAATAATCGTTGCTACTTGAGGCGTTCTATGGCCTATAGGGCTTGCTTCTACCCATGGATGTTTATGTTCTATTTAATAAACTTTTCTAAGTGTTACAAATTGTTAATCCTCCTTATTTGCATTCAAATTGTTGTTGATGGTAATGCCATTTTCCACTTGTTCATGTAATAAAACATGATGTAATTATCTCCTAAAACTTCTAGTTACAATTCTATTTTCCATCTCTCCACATTCTAATTCAAATTTAAACAAACGTTTGCATTAAAACACAATCTTCATAGTTAGTTATTTTAATATTTGCTTCTTAAACAAAAAATTATGATCAAGATTTAAAATAAAATGCAAAAAATGAAATTGAAGGTCACTATCAATCCTTAAAAACAAAAATTTTAGCAACAAAACATAAACAACATTATGAAATTCACTTTGAATTCAAGCCTCGGGATGGTTGCCAAATGGCAAATACATAATCTTTAATCATTTATTATAATCTAAATATGGATTGAAACATGTCATACAACTAATACTAATAAAATCCATTCATTTGAATCTACTTGTACCTAGTTTCAAAATTAAAATCTAGTAATGAAAGTATGATTAAAACATCAAAACAACAAATTTGGCTATGGAATTGACGTTTTTCTATAAAAAAAATGCTCTTGTTTCATACTTCCACAAAACTCAATGTTCTACAATGAATCTCCTTTCATTCTTTTCCTTCTTCCAATATATAACCATATAAAAAGAACAATTCTATGATTTATTCAAATTCAAATGGTGACAAAAACTATGTAATCTAGTTAGTAATCCTTAAAACAGTAACTAGGTAAGTAAAAATATACTAACTAATTATTACGACAAGTAATTACTCCCTTAACAACCACATTTTCACCTTGTCTTAATGTTGGGTCTTTCATTCAAATCCAAAACTTTGGGGTGACATTTCGAAACAAATTTGAAAAAAATGATTGGTCATTTGTTTTAAGGGTTAGAACCACCACAATGATTGAATAAATTGATCCATTTCTTCTTGATCTTTATTTTGTTGCTACTCATTCCATTCAAAGTTTCATCCAATAACAAGACTTGGAGGAACTTGGAATAATTGAGCTTGTGGTCACTAGGATATATAATAGGTTTTCAAAGAGTTTCATTTTGATTATTGCTAATGGTTTGAGGCCTAATGACACATGTGTTGTCTTTTTTTCTAAAGTTTTATCGACGATATGTACAGTTGGTTGAAACTTAAAACATTTGAAGATTTGCAACCTTTTTGGTTAAGAATGTTAGTAAATTCAAGATTAAATGTTTTTCATGTAATCTACATAATGTGATGTAATATACATTCAAGAATGACATATAAAAATATGAGTCAATTATATCAACATTTGAGGATGAAAAATGATTAATTAAACACTTGTAACCAATCTTAAGGTCCTAATTAAATCATATAAGAATTATCAAAATTAATCTAGATTTTTTGGGAAGATTTCATATTCATATTCATGTAGATTGAATAATTATTAGACTTTACATGGTTTCAGATCATCATTGGAATTGATATATAAATAAATTGTGAAATTTAAAAATTTCAATTTTCTTTCCAATAACTCTTGGATAAATATAAAGATAAGCTGTAAAATTCAAAGAAACTAAATTTTATTATAATAATATATCATACAAATCAAATATGTGATTAAACCATAAATTTTGTGCAATGGTTGCATGCCATCTCAATTTCCAATTTCAAGTCCTTGCCCTTTTGAAAGGAACAAAGGAGTTGGGTGTGGCTCATTTTATTGTGGACACACCCCAATGTGGACACACCCCAACCATTTTTGTGTTTTTTGTGCTTGATGTTGCAACCGTTAAAAGATTAGTTGAAGTCCACAACAAACACATTGAAGGGCATGATTTTGTAGTGAATTTTGAAGTATGTAAAAGAGATTTATTTTTTTCATTTGTTTTCTTTTCATTTTGGTTTGCAAATTTCTTTATGAAATTCCCAATTTAATTGTTCCCATATTGTTTTTAATGTAATAGTCTTTTGTAGATTATTTCATGGAATGTAGCTTTGCAGGTTATTAGCAAGCTAGTTATTCTAGTTGGAGCTAATTTTTTTGAGAATGTTTGCGCACGTTGTCACCTTTTGTCTGTGACAATCCAGATCGATGGCCATTATTATTACAACTACAATAACATAGTTGGAATTGAAAGTTAACCTCTAATTTCCTACCAAAAAAAAACAACATAATGGTGATGATTGCAATTTCATTCATTTTAGATCATGGATCAAATCCTTGCTTGATTAATCCTAAAAACTCTAGATAGAAAAAAGGATTTTTTTTAAAGGTTGTTTCAAAATAAGAACCCAAAAGGTAGATTCGTCTTAAGTCCAACAATTAAAATTCTTGGATGTTTTGTTTTTAACAAAGATGACCACAAATTAAAAAACTACATAAAAACCTTTGCAATTTGAACTTTAAGACTTTCTTATTGTATATAGGATACTTGTATGTACATATGGCACTTATGATTTCATGCTATTAGTTTTGAACAATGTGTGTATTTTTTGTGGATAGGACCATCTTTTCAATGATCATTTGCAATTGCATTTTTTTTTTTTTAAAATTTTGATTTAGGATGACTTGATGTGGAAAACAAATTGATCTTTGACAAACTTACTTATGGGAAATTTTAGCCTTCTTAATTGATTCAAGGTTATCTTTCCTAGCTAGGTCTAAATCAACAAGTCTATTGGGATTTATTTTTCTGAATCACCTCAAGTAAATAATACAAAAGATTTATATTACATCTTCTTTAATATATTAATATTAATAAGAAAGAATAATAAAACTATATTCATTTTGAAACATGTCCTTCTCATTTCAAATTATCAATTTTACCATCTCACACTAGTGGCCTCTGTGAACTATTACTTAAAAAATATGTTAGTGGAATTGTGTGTTAGCAATTATGTTACATTAGATGGTCTTGTCAATGGTGCAAATGGCACCTTTGAAGATTATATAGAAAATAATCCAAAACCATTGGATATATTTTCATAATCCACAAATTGGAATAAATACACAAATTAAAAACTCACACTTACAAACAATCCTTACAATTGACAAGAAGTGGACACCGATATAACAAACAATTACAAAAATACAAATTGGTGGTAATCCTTTTCATATCATCACAAGAATTCAATTTTCCATCCAATTAATTATAGCATGCATTATTCATTGAGCATAAGGTTTAACTTTCAATCATCTTGCATTTGATCCAAGTGGTGTAACAAAACATGGTTTAACATGCATTGCATGGTTTTGAGTCCATTCTAAAGAACATTTATATTTACTTTTCCCATTGTTGAACAAAATCTTTCAAGTAGACAATTTAGTACAAGAATAAATGCATTGTTGAAAATAATTGCATGATACAAAATAACAATTGTTTATTTAAAATCTTGTCGTAAAGAATTTATTGTCATATAATCCTTAAATACTTGTTCTTTAAAATTACACTTTCAAAACATTCTTAATGACCCAAATTTATTCGCATCACATATTCTTTGTTTAAATCAAACAAAAATACAAAATATTCAAACACATCAAGAAATCTATAACACTATTTCATATAAATTCAAAATTCTTTCATGTTATGACAACCCAATACAATGATATTCTATGATACAAATATGTTCCTATCACATACATTAAAAAAATAAAAATTCAAGCATTAAATTTCTCATTGGTTTTTTCAATGAAAACACACAAAAAGCTCTATACATAATTGCAATTTACAAACCACCACAAATGAACACAAAATTTTTCATTTCCATTTTAAAAAACATAGTTACAAAAATCTCTACAAATTGTCCAACCATAATAATTGGAGATTTTAATATAAACATGTTAGCATATACAATTGAATCAATAACATTACAAAATTATATGAATACCAATAATTTCCATATTACGTTTATAAAAAGCACAACACTTAATAACACAAATCGATCAATTATGGATTAATGCCACAACACAACAACGTCATATTAAATTAACACAAGCAAGTATTGAATAGATCATAACCCTATATACTTTGCATTCAAATTACCTAAATATATTCCTCAATTTATTATACCATCCATTAATGAACAAACTTTGAACCAAAAAAATAATCCAACCCAAATGAAATTACAAAAACTTCTAAGAAGTAATTTTGTTTCATTTACAATGTTATAGTGTGAAAAATATGCAAATTCTAAAAATTTAGATATCTATATAACTCTTTAAAAAAAATCTTTATGACTTCTAATACTTCAATCATATAAAAAATATGTACATCTATTGTCAACAAATGAAACAAATGAAACAAAATTAAAAACTAAAAAACTATAACACCAAATAATTTTAAAGCTCAACATCTCTCATTGAACAATGTGAGAAAAAAAAAAAAAAAATTTGTATATAATTTTAATATTTTAAATAATGTTGATAGGTAATCACATATTTTACATTTCCATTTAATAGACTACACCAAAAACCATTCAATGAAAATCTAATTTTCCATCAAATAAATTGAAAAATCCTCAATTTATTTTCCCATCAATTAATGAATTGAGTCTCATCAAAATGTTTGCAAACATATCAATTTTTCTTTTCTATTATTTTGGATCGTTCTATTGGCAAGGCTCATGTGTCATTTGATACCTTGTTAGATTCAATAATAATGGGTGTTGTTCTTGCTACAAATCACATTTTGCCTATTCCACATCCTTGAAAGATAACTTGTGTTGATCAATATTCATGAATAAATAGTTTAGCAGTGAATTAACATGATATACGTGAATAGTTTTGAGGTTTTAGGTTTGTAAGAACCCAAGAATTCTTGAGTTTACATGAAAGTTGAATTTTTAAAAATGGGGAGGGAAGTTGTTGTTATGTGTTGTAAGTAGGAGTTAAAAGGTGTGATTTCATGATGATGAATCTTGTTTCATGATGTTTATAGACATGAGAAGTGTTCATTCTACTTGTGATGTATTGTGAAGAGCTTAATCAAAGAGTTAGTGGAAAAGAGAATGAAGAATTCAATGAAAGTAACATCAAGGGGAATGTCTTGAACTTATGTGACTGGATAGGGGGTCTTTTAGGTTTTTATAGTGTGAACGCTATATTTGTTTTAGGGTTTAGGTGTTAAATCGCTGTTAACTTTCTGCATGCAGACGATGGGGTCTATCCTTTCATTGTTTGCTAGTGGCTGTGAGTTAAAAGGTTTGTTGCTTGTGTGTTATGTGAGACAGGGTGGCAGTTGAAGATGGATGGTGAAGCGCGATTCATGGGTGCAAGGAAGACGGGAAGAACAGGAGGTTGGACGAGGATAAAAGACAGGATTCGAAGGAGAAAAAGGAGGTTTTTAAGGTAGAAGAAAGGCAATTTTTGGGGGTAAGAAGGAGCTTGCAGGATAGATAGTTGTTGTTTTTTTTTCCGCTATGCCAGTAACTATATGATGGCCGGCTTTGTGTTTTGGTTAGAAGTAAGACTGATCAAAGGTTGATGTTGAAGGCTGATGACACCTAAAGGTGGTCTAAGCTATAAAATTAGAAGCATATAAAAAACTACATCTATAGGGGTTTGAGGAAGACCTTACTTGGATTATCTAGTGGGTAGATCATAACACCTGAATGGGAGCCATAAACCTCTTGGTGGGTATCCTTGGGACTAGGTAGAATGTGGGAGAGAAATAAATAGGATGGAAGAAATCACAACCAATATTCATAGATCCATACTTTTCATAGAATTCTGTTCCCTTCTTGAATAATTGCAAAGCAACTTGGTGTACTTGGTTTAGTTTTTGAGTAGTACCCAGAAGTTGATTTGTGTCAAGTCCTAGCACAAGCATTTCTGTGCATTGATCCATGTAGAGGGGGAAGAGGGGAATTAACAACTCATCACAGACCGAATGAACATGGAAAGTTCTGACTTCAAGCCAAACCCTACTAATATTTTGTGTTCACAATACAAGAATGTCGTTGCCTCCAGTAGCAACTAAGAATTATTGCTACTGTAGCAGATTTAAGATAGGTTGATGGGTGTGCAGTTTCATAGGAACTGTCCGATAATGGATAATTAGGAGTTGTAAAACCCTAGAATCAGACTGTTGTAATGATGCCTGCTTGAAAGAAGAGGAATATTAACAGTACAATAGGAGTAGGGTTGTGTGAGAAGTAGATGTTTTGTGCACCCTTTCTTTTTTGGTTACACATAGACCTTATGATTCAAAGACCCAAACATTGAAATCTCTTGGACTAGGAAGAGAATTGGATGAAAGGCAAGGTAGCTACCATTGAGAATTGTGGGAGGTAAAGGTGAAGGAGATAGTGTATCTAAGAGGTTATTTACAAGTTGTTAATTTAAGAAGGGAAAGTAAGTGAGGTCCCTTTCATAAGACACCTAAATCCACAACCTTTGGTATTACCTCAAAATAAACCTAGGTGGTAAGGGATAAGGGTTATCAATGGTGTATGGAGATTGAAACAACATTTTTGTCAGCTAGAACATGGATCACCATTGAATGTTTCTTTGCAAGAAAGTCCTAAAGTTTTTTTCACATTCATTCAAATCCACTTTTCTTGTCACATGTGCTTGATTAGTTGCCTCCCATGGACAATTACCTTCATCAAGATTTAATGTTTCAAAGAATTCATCATCACCTTCATGTATGACACATTTCTTGTCACCATTGAGTTTTAACCATGTTCTCATTAATAGGAGGAAGATGGAGTTACGATTTTAAATTGTGTTGGACTAGACTAGCAAGTACAATGTAAACATTGGTTGTTTTTCATGTGACTTTTCACCTACACATGAAATACTTTATCTATGTTGGATTTTAAAATTTTCACATGTTTAACTTTATTTGTTGTGAATATAAATGTTTTTGGACTTGTATTTTAAATCGAATCCCAAGATTGCTTAACAATGTTGTAACACATTGAAAATTTGATAACTTCACCAAAGCTAATTGTGACTTAATTTGAATAGCAATCATGGTGTGTGGCATAGGATTTTGTGCCAAATATATCTTAAATGTGTGCATTTAGTTTGCTCTTCATATATTTAATTTTCAATGTTTTTTTTTTCAATTTTGTGATGTTGCCACACTTTTGATCATCCACAAGGAGATTAGCCACTTTTAAGTTTAGATAAGCTATGATAAAAGAACCTTATTAAAATCATTTTATATCATGGCTACTTGCTTAAACAATGTGTAGAAACATGGTGATTTTAAAGATTGTATTTCTAATTTTTGGCAATTTGTTTTTGGAAATGATCAAAATTTACAACCAAAAAACATTTCTTAATTCGTTTGAAAATTAAATGAAACATACAATTTAGGTGTAATAGGTTACATATGATGTATCTATTCTCATTCCATAGATTCCTAGGAATGAACATTCAATCTTGGTGTAAAAGTTTTCTTGAACTCAATAAATCATTAGTTGAAGTTTTAGTCTATTTTAAAAATATTATTATCTTGGGAGAATCATCTTTTTAATATTAAACATGTAAAAATATAGAGTCCCATATATTGGTTGTTTGGTAAAAAAATAATTCAATTAGTTTTATAATAGGATTATGTTTATTTTAAAAATTTCAATATAATTAAGTAAGGTATGCATTAATAATAAATGGACATTAAATAATAATAAGGTTAGAAAATTTAAAGCTCCATCACATAATAAAATTATTTATAAAAACAATTAGGATGAATTTGGGTTTGATCTTTCATTTGACCCTCATGACTTGTTTTTAATTATTTAAAAAATTAGAAAAATCTATTGAACTAATTGAAATTGGGTATCAAATGTCTTATTGAAATACCATGACTATATATTTATTGTATAAGATTTAAATAATCAAATGCAACAATGAAGTCACATAATAGTGAAAGTGCACAATAGTGAAAGAAATTAACACATAATGACCTTCTGATTATAATCTAACATGTTCCCTTTGTACACAAAAATGTATTGACTTAAGACAAATCAAGTCAACATTTGAATATGTAGCTTACCTAACGTGATGATCATCGAACTATATTGTAACATATTTTAAACAAATGATGAATTGATAATCTAAATACACAACATAGACTAGAACAATTACAATAATTAAGTGTGTCATAAACTTATGCACATGATGATAATAAGACAAACACTTAAACATCTCACAAACAATGTTCTAAGGACTAAAGGTGCTCCTTTTCTTCCTTTCCAAAAATACCATCTCTATCAAAATAAAAAAAGGTTTGCAATTCAAACAAATATTGCTTAGTATCTAACAATAACATCAATGGTCTATTAGTACTAATAGCCATTAGTATATAAGTATTGGAAAACACAAAAATGGGTAGGAGTTAGATGCAATTCTCAATTTAGAAAACAAGGTGTTGAACATAGACTTTTCCCTCAAAGTTTTTGATTGGGTACAATCTATTTTTCCAAATGAATATAAATATTGATTTCTTGGTAATGATTGTCATAAACCACATTAGTGTGTTGGAATGAATCTTGATTGTGTGGTTGTAGAAATATTTTATGATATGTGCAAATAAAAGTGATTATTGTTGTTTGATCATTATGGTCTTTAGTTCCTCCTTCTAGAGTCCTTTTTGAACTTGGTTATGAGTATTGAACATGGGGAAGTGGGATTCAAGATGTTTGACAATATGTTTTTAGGTCACACTTGATGAAATGTGGTTCATTTTGGTAGGAAGTATTCCTTGAGCTATTTTCACAAGTTGCTTTTTTTAACAATTATTACATAGTGGTCAACTTTAAAACTTGTCTTCACACACCATTTTGTCTATTTTTGGTTGTTGAATTTTTCATCTACTTGACTTAGGAGATGGTTATATGGTGTTTCATCAAATTCACATACCTTTTTGCAATCCTCACACACAATCAACACAAATTCATAAACAAAAAAGTAAAAAAGAATTAATTGTCAAATGTCAAGTTTATTTATTCATGCCATGTCAGGATGTGATTTTCTTATTCGAAGTCGGATTAACAATAATGCAAGGGAAAGAGTTGAAAGACACATTCAATTGCAGGGGAAGAGTTGCATTGGGTTCAGCAACTACTGCTATGGAAGAAACAGGTATGGCTAAGGTTAACCAAGGGTGCTTAACCAGGCCAAAGTGTCACTAGGTCACAATATGAAGACATCAAAACAAGCTAACCCAAGAGTTAGAAGAAGCATCACATACTAAACCACATCGAATTCATTGCACTTGTTGAGTGCTCAGTGATTGGAACTCAGCCCATGCTTAAGAAAGCGGTTCAGAAGGAAGTGAGCTGAGAAAGCAAATTTTGGAAAGGAGCAACTTGCAACCAAGAAATCATTGGATTTTGTGGAAGACACAGGTTCAGTTAACCAAGGGTTTTTAACTAAGCCAGGTTGGCAAGGAGTCGGGACCTTGAAATGAGCAAACCCGTGCATGAGAAGGCATCACAAAGTGAACTGCATTTGACTCATTGCAGCTGCTTAGTGCTTGCTGCACAATTGAAGCCAATAAGAACGAGGGCAAAGTTCACAGTGCACACAATTGGATTCTGCAACAACTCAGAAAAAAATGGTACTTGAAAGTCTTGTGCACACACAGCCAAATTAGAGTGTGGTGGTGACTGACTCATGCCTATGTGGGTCATGCTGCTTTTTAATACTACTAGTGAGTGCCTTAGAATCTGTCTGTATATGGTGGAAATCATCCCAACATGTACCTTGAATGCAATATTGGGTCCCATGTCAACTTTGACGCAGTCGTTATCCCAGAACATAGGTCTTGGCAATTAAGCAAAATGACACCTGAATTATAGAACTCAAGTTTCAAAAAAATTATATATGAGATTGCTTGAGGTGCAAATATATTCAGTTGCTCAAGGATCGAAAAATTGCTTTTGCTTGAACATGAGAAAACCATGGGTCCTATGTCCATATGTCAAATTTCCTTCGTTGCGTTAACTAGAAGGTTTCCATTACAATATGATTCCATTGCAGAAAGTGCTATTTGTGATTGGGTCAAACTTACAGTCCAGATTCAGAAATATTATAAAATCTCAAGTGGTAGATTTTTCTTGAAGTCTTTAAAAACAAATAAATTTGTAGACTTGGGAATTGTCAATGGACTGAGGGCAGAAGACACTTGTGGACTCACAGTCTTCTGGTATATTTTCCACCATACAGCAAGCAATCTCAATTCAAAATTGAAACCCACTTACAGCTGGATTCTTTGCAGGCTGCTAGTTGCACCTATACTTGTGGTTATCAAGACCAAATTTGCAACACTTTCTTGCAAACCAATTTTATGTGTTATTGAGGCACCGCAGATGTAGGGACTATGCTGGAAGATCACCATCCAGCAGCAGCAGTAAAATGGCCTGTACACAGTACTTTGGATGAAGTACAGCCTTCCAATAGTGTGCAAATGTTTGGGCCTATACATTTGCACATGATGCCATGGTGAAAACAAGGCCTAGTAGGGAAAACAAGTGTTTATGGACTAGGTGACTATTGGAAGCTCCTGGGCGACCAGACGTAACCAGTTGTTGAGGGGCATCTAGCGGTCAGTTGCTCCCCTTCAACCAGACAAAGTAGACTTGGCTTATGAGGAAACAGGCCAATGGCATGCCCTTCCCCAAGCAGTGTTGTGGGCTATGAGCAACAGCCAATTGTGTGGTGTGTTGCACACAGGTTATCACTCATAACCCGTAGGCAGCCAGCCAATGATGTCACAAGGCAACCTTCAATGATCAGTTATGGTAGATATTATTAACACAGGTAGAGGCCCGAATAGGGGATGTGGGTGGAGGTGCTCAAACAATGCAATTCTCTACAGAACTTGAGCATACCAGTGCAGCAACCAGTTCTGCCATGACAGACCAATGACAATTTGGCTGCAGTTGTTTCATATATGCAGATTGGTTTCTGGCATATAGCAGACTTTGTATCTTGCCCTTCAGGCAGATACTACTGAGTACCTAAAAACAAATTCAAATTGCTCCAAAGCACTATTGTTTGGTTGCCCACAATCAACGGAAGGCAAATCTTGCAGATGTGTCACCCTTTGATTTGTCCTTGGAGACGAGTGCTATTTCTCATAACCTACAACCTAATTGAGCATAGATGACGTAATCTACTTTTCATCCATGAACAGCCTTTTCTGTCTGTGAAGAGGGCTGGTTATGAGAAATAATGCTTTATTATAGGTCAGTTCAATTTGCTGTCCCTGTTGATTATTTCCTGTAACGGGCTCAAGGTCACCAGCTACTGGATATAGTCTCAGCATTCCCATGCCTTGACTATATCTGGTAGCCGACATCCTGTTGCCAGTGACCTAAGTCGATTGAAATTTGTCAAAGAGTTCATTTTTTTTGTCTTAGGCCGCAACATGCTTTATATTGGTGCCCACTTTGATTGGTAATATTGTTGGAAAGAATTCCCTTTCAGAGAAAACCAAAATGAATATCTGCTCCCCATCTCGTATTAACCAAGCAGATTAAACAGAAAATTTCCTCCCAGCTCCTACACTGATACCTTCACCTTCTTGTGTGCGGCCTCTAAATGGCTATGTTTGACCAGGAAATGTTAAAACTTTAGACTATGAGACCCTGATTTAGTTTGAAGATTAGATATATTTTTTATTTCTACAAGTAACCAGATTTTTTTTGATGGTTTTATTTTTTATCTTGGTACCGATGTAGGTGCTGGTTCACCCAAACCGACATTTCCTACAACAAGTCTAACAGCAAAATTATGGCTGCAAAGTTGCAAACAGAAGGTTGAGAAATGTCTTTTGCATGTACCATGAATAAAGAAAAAGATCTATACTGGGAAATGTGGAGCAGATTCAAATGGGTCGGTGTTTTCCCTAGGCTGGCTACCAGCTTGAGATCAGCAGCAGCCTTCTTTTTTTCAATGTTGATGATCATCCATAGCAAGATGCAGACACTTAAAAAAAAATATAAAAGTAAATATTTTCAGGCATTCATCTATATTTCTGACTACCTAGTTCCTAAGACAAGCTGGCAAATCATTTTCAAACAATTCAAAACTTTAGTTCTCCAAAAATGATGAAAAAGAAACCTCAAAATCATCATTTGAACTGTTTCTTGGGAAACAAAGTGTGGAATAAAAGGCCCCTAATACGGATTATCCTTTGGATATGCTGCCAGTTGTGGCACACATTGAATAAGGCTACTCGTCAAAATCCTTAAAGAAAACACATTAGCTCTTAGTTCAAGTTTCACACATAGTTAAAAATTATGATAAGGCATTTTTAGTCTTTACATCAAGATCTCACAACCAAAGTTTTTCTTTGACAGATTATGTCATTTTATTGACCCACTCAAAAAATGAGATTTTTTTTTTTTGTTTTTTCTAGTGTAAATTCATCTAATTTTGTCACCTATTTTGTTGGAAAAAATCATCAAAAATTTTCATATCACAAAAGTGAAAAGAAAGAATCCCTAAGTTATTTATATATCTAAGCATCATTGTGTCCTTTTTCTTTTCAAACGGAACAACCTTAAGTTACTTATATACAGTATTAGGTGAAAGATACATTTATTTATACAAGTAAATACACGATAAAGGTACATTCAAGGTACATTCATGAATTAAAAGGCCACAGGAAGTGTTATCTATATATGAGATCTATTTCCTACACAATGCGTTCTCAAGGTGAAACCAAATATTAACTCAGTTGAGGTTCATTCCCAACTGAGTAATAATAGGCATGCAGTGGATGGTTCACTAGTGGGTGCAGGTTCACTGTGGTCACCAAAGTGAGGATCATCCAGAAAATAATCTAGTCAAATTTGGTTATATAATAGATATGATTGTAGTAGGCAAAAGCCAGAATCCTTCTATATTCTTGTCTACTTTATGGAAGTTACCATAAGACTTGGGCGATTTGGCCATTTTTTCCCCATGGGAAAATCCTTTGTATAGGTCGAAATCATATTTTTCAGGTCGAAATTGTAAAAGAAACACTTACTGTGTTTAACATTGCAAAGTTGATGGGTACCTAAATACTTAGGTAGGTAGGTAGGTAGGTAGGTAGGTACCCATTTTACATTGCAAAGGTGGTGGCAGGTGGTGCTGTTAACTTAGTGGATACATAGATAACTTGGGGATTCAAAATTTTGGATTCAAATTTCCATGGTAGGTAGGTAGTATTCTACGTACAGCTGACAGGTCGGCACAAATCAGATCACCGCGTAATGGATGGATGGATGGAAGGATGGATGGATGGACCCCAAGGCCCAGGAATTGTGAACAAGTAGCCTACTTACTTACGCGTTAGGCTACAATAGCATTGTACAGAGACGTTGGAGATGAGCGTGTTCCAAGTCGGAGGCCGGGTCCCATCCCTGTTTTGGGCGGCTGTTTCCGTGACCCACACCACCAGCAATAGTCCTGCTGCCTGCTTTGCTTGCAGTGGGGATTCAGAAAGCAAGGGACATGGGAACAGCCAGACAGCCAGGCCAGCCAGTCAGTGGCCAGCAGCTCTTTTACCCATAAAGACATGCAGCAAGTAACGAGTCTCTTGTCAGAGAGCTGGCTAGCTACTCTTTTTTCTAGTCTTCTTCTTCTTCTTCTTCTTCTTCCATTTTCTTTTGAAAACTTTCTTCTCATATTCATATTTGATCATTCATGACCATCTTCTTCTTCTGAATCTCGCCTAGACAAAGACTGTGCACTGATAGTCAGTAGAAGAGACTTGTGGTAGTACTTGAGCATTGAAAAGTAGTTGATGATCAAACGGTAGTAGTGCAGCAGCAGCAGCAGCAGCAGCTTCAGTACATGAGAATTTATTATAAGAAGTCTTCCGCTGCTGTACACTGGCGCTGCGGGCAATTCACGAGTTCAGACGTAGTAGTGTGCAGAATTTGAGGGTTTGAAGGTTTTGATCTGGATCCGAGCTGCAAGCAGAGAATTGCTGATAAATCCAGTTGCTGCGCCATATTAGAGATCTTAATAGATATTGAATGGTAGCTCAACCATACTATCTAGCTATTTGCATCGGTTGCTATCAGCATCTAGAATCATTTCTTGTGTAAAAAGCACACAGAATTTGCAGATCAAGACCGTTTCTGCAAGTGGAGCTCCCCAAGTAGTAATTTTGCTCGAATTCATATTGGGTGCAAGCAGATCATCATCTGTTACAAGCGAAGATGGCGTCAATCAGTATTGCCGAGGTACTACTCATGATCCACAGAGTGCCTCCAGCTGCATGATCAAAAAATTCATAAATATTTCTGAGTTTTGCAATCCTTTTGTTATCTATTAAGCTGCTCAGGTGCTAATTCAGCGTTTGTGAAAGGAAGGTTGCGGAAGTAAGCAACTTAGGAACTGCAGCTTGCAGGGCATCGACTGCTGCATGTTTTCGGTTTGAACTAAGCTTTTTCTGCAGTCATGGGTTGCTCAGGATATTGTGGTGTGTCTGTTACTGCAGATGATGAGCAACAAGAACACGGATCCCAAGTGGATGACCGAAGCCAACCGAATTTCAGTTCTTGTTCCACCTGCTACTGCTGCTAAGACTTCCAAGGACTTACCGGTAAGACCCCAGCAACAGCAGCACCTGCTTGTGCAGGCTAGTCTGGACTCTGAAGTTCTGAACAAATTAGTAGCTGTTTAGCGAAACTATTTATCTTGTATGGAGAGACAATTCATGAAGCGATTGCTGCTCATGCAGACAATTGCATACAGTTTTGATTTTGCTAGTGGAGCTCACAGACTTTAGCAAGCTTTGGAATTCTCTGCTCTGACAAGTTGAGCTTGTGTGCAGAAAGTGGAGTTCCGAGTGAAGATGTGCTGCGCGAAGTGTGAGGAGAAAGTGAGAGAAGAAGCTAGTGAAGTGGATGGTTAGTTTGATCTTTGTACTCATGAACTACTGCACGCTCTGAAAATTCTGCAAAACCTTGAAACTGAAGCAGCTGTGCTTGATTTTAGCAGTGAACAGTGGCAAATATTGTGCTTCTCATCACGACATCCCAAAACAGAATCACATGAGATCTCAGTCTAACTCTCTTGTTGTGAATTTATGTGTAGGAGTTGTTTCGGTTGTGACTGATCGAGACAGCAATAAAGCTACAGTATTCGGTCGAGTGGACTCCATGGCTGTCCTGAAGAAGCTCAAGCGGCACATAGATAAGAAGACTACGTTTTGGCCACCTGATCAGAATCTATTGCAGCAGCAGCAGCAGCCATTAATATTGTCGAAGCCCAGTGCGAGTTACGGAAAGCAGGAAGCAGCATCCAGCAAGGAGCTGGAGATCATGCAGAAAGGCAAGGAGAAGAGGGAGAACAAGGTGCGGCAGAGCAACTCGCGGGATGACATGATCACGGGAACTTCTTCCGACCGTGGTTTGCAGAAAGCCAAACAGGTGGACATGAGCTCGAAGAACCCACGCGGGGAAGAAAAGGGGAATCTGCAGGATCCCGCCAGAACAATCAGAAACGGAATGGTGATAGAACCCATGAGACAGATGCAAAGTCGCGGAATCGAGGTAAGAGCAGCCACTAGGCCGGCCGCTGTGGCGCAGCAGCCGGTCGAGACTTTCAAGGAGATGCAGCCATCTTTGGAACCCAAAGTAGTAGAGAATATGGAGCCGCGTCGAGGACTCCAGGACGTCAGAGAGAGTAGTACAACGGCAACCGTGCATCAGGTCGAGTTGCAGGAAAAGTTGCGACAGTCGACTGTCGAACCCACAAGATCAGAGAATAGTGTGCAGCCGCCTCAGCAGCAGCAGCAGGTGGAGTTCAAAGACGTGGTGCAGTCAACGTCTAATGGACCCGCGGCCAGAGATCACAACAGTATGCAGAGTTTCGAGGTCAGAGATCAGGCTGCACCTCCTGTGCAGCAGCATCAGGTCGAGTTGGAAAAGACGCGAGCTGTCGTCGATCAATTCACAAGATCGGAGATGATGCCGCGAGCTGCAGGTGATCATATGCGGCCTGCAGCAGCGGATTCTTCCCCACCAGAAGCCTTGCAGCCGCGAGCTGCTGCTCCTCCGGCTTCAGCTCCTTTGGAGCCTCCTGCAGCAGGAAATAATATGCAGCAGATCAGGGGCCCGGCAGCTTACATCCGCGAGATGAAGATGCCTGTGACTCCTGGAGAATTGCGAGCTGCGGAATCATCCAGGGAAGCGATGTTGAGAAGACCCCCTCAATACATCAGAGTAATGCGACCTTTGGATCCCAATGGAATGCCACGGGCTGCCTCCCATCATCATCACATCGAGTACTGCAGACCAGAAATGCGCGAGATGACAAGCAGGTGGAGTACTCATCATCCAGCTGCAGCTTCGCAGTCCACAACAGCTCATGCAGATCATCACATCAAGGACTCGACTCAGCAGCTGCAGCAGCAGGGTAGATCATTTATGCAGCAGATCGTCGAACCCAAGGACATGAACAGCCAAAGTCAATCATCGACAACGACGCTGCAGCAGCAGCAGGGCATCATAAGTGGGCGCGGCCCGAATTCGAGATCACAGACTAGTCCAGCTACTGCATCGCCAGCTACGGGACTGCCTCCTAGTCATCAGCATCATCCCGACTACATTCCAGTTGATCCCAGAGACTACATGCGTATGAATTCATCCTGGGAGTTGAATATCAAGGCCGTGGACCCGAGGACCGTGGATCCCAGAGAGCTCCGAGGAGGCGACCCAGCAGACTACAGACCTGCAGCAGCAGCTATGCAGGATCACACAACGACATCCCGATCATCACAACAACTACATCAGCAGCAGTTCCAATCTTCAACTCCTGTAGCTCCTCCTCCTCCTCCTCCTCCAACAACAACAACAACTACTACTACACCACATTCAAATGTGGTGGTGGATCAATCCTCCTCAACAGCATCACGTCCTCAATTACTGCAGCCTGCAGTACAACAAGATCATATCAAAGACAGTACGATCCCCAAGAAGACGGGCTCTCGACGTGCAGATGACAACAACATCCAGATCGATTTCTCTTCATCGCCGGGTGCTGCAGATCTGATGCATCATGTCAAATTCTACCATAATGATCGACTGCATGAGATTCCCAGAGATTATCAGCCCGTAGACGCTTTCTTCGACGACTTGTACATGAGACCCAGTCTGCTGCAATCCAGCTTCTCCGCGGCCGACGAGGAACAGGAGTCCACGACAAGAGGAGGAGGCGCGCCATCACCGCAAGACGATTTCTTCAGCCAGCCCATCACTAACCCTAATTATATGAAGCATATCTTGTACTAATTAGCGATGAGATTAGCCGCATGTTTAATTATAATGGTGATTAGGCAGCTTTCAATTACTGCTTAACATCCGGCGGGTATTTTATTGTGTTGGTAACTGCTGTTTCCGGTTTTCCAGAAAGCTATTTCAGAATCACAGAACCACCGGTTCTGGGTTCTGCGAATTAGGGATATAAAGTGGTAGCGGTCTAGTGCTTTTCACTGCTTGGAGCCCGCAGAGGTGGGCCGATATTTGATTTTGTTGATAACCATCAATTCCGGTTCTCTAAACAGTATTTCAGATTCAGAGAACCACCACTGGTTGGACCTGGTTTTGGGGGGGGGGCTGGGGGAGGAAAACAGAAAAAGAAATCCGGTTATTTGAAAAACTTCGAGCAACTGCCAAGCACCAGTGACTCTCTGGGCGGGTATTAGGAACTGCAATTCAACTAGAATTGCAATATTCAAACTACTTTCAACTAGCAACAAAAGTGTTGGTGTAGGGTTTTGCATTTTTTGTGGAAATGAGTATAGCAAGCACAATGCAATGGTGCAAGGCCCTAAAGTTTAGTTTTTGTTGATCATCCTGTATGCAGCCTACAGCAAATTGGAGTGGGAGTTTTCTTGCTAGTTTATCAATGGGTTTGTTCTTGCCCCATGTCAACTACTATGTGCCATCTAGGTATGTACACTTGCTCACAGTGGCCTTGATGCAAAACATGCTTTGGAGTTTGGTTGGGAAGGTCTAGTAGTGCAAAGTTATTTTGATGGGAATTAGATACCTGGTCAACTATTTTGGAACAATTTTATTAAAGTGTTCATAGTATATTTATGAGGATTTCATTTTCTATTTTTAAGCTAAATGCAAAGTCAAGTTATTATGTCTACCATTTGTTAACTACCATTTTGCAACTAGTGTTGGTCAGTCATTGCTTTTTTAATAATTGCTGGGTACTAGGTTTTTTTTCTGAATTTTTTTGGAGACCACACAGGTTATCAATTTCAAAAGAATTGAGTGCTGAATAGATTATAAAAAACTGGGTAATAACCATCAATTATGGCTAAGGGTAGGTTATCAAATAAATAAGTCAATATCTGTTGATTATACACTGGTTATAGAGTTTTTTAATAAAAATGAAAATGTTATTTTTTCTGTTTTTTAATTTTCTGTATTAGTATTTAAAGATTGATAACCTACCTAAATGATAATGGGGTTATTCAGCTGGGTTATTAGATTTTGAAAATTCAATACAAGGTGATTATCAATTTAACCAGTTATCGAAACAATCAACAACCAGCTGATAGCCGGTTATCAATAATCAGCTTGATAACTAGGTCAAAACTCAACTAGTTTCAACTCACATAGTTGATTATGTGGGTGAGTATTTTCAAACACAAAGATTATATGCCTAGTGCCAACCATTGAATGCATTATAGCTTTATGGTTCAATGGTTGCATGTTAATTGTTTTGGCGTATAGGTCATGTTGTGTAGGGTAATGCCTGCTGTCAGGGCATTACACCCTGGGAGCCCCGGGTTCAGGTCATAGTGCCCCAACAACAAGACCTTCACCAGTGCAAAGCATGAGGCAAGATGCAGAGTTTGGAGGCATCTTTTCTTGACATAAAGCAGCTTACATCGACTTTGCAGACACAGGAGAGACCTTACGCCTATTAAGAAAGTGTAAATTGCCTTGTCTTCCCAAGGAGGCTATAATCATAGATTTTAAGGTGTTCTCCATTTACACCCAAAATAAATAAATCTAGCTGAGTGTTTTGCTCAATGCATAATAATTCCTGGTCCATCCCAGGATGATGGAATAGATTTGAAATTTTTGAACATTGAAACATTCTAATTGATTGAAACTTGGTTGGTTGCATTTAAAGATGGAACATATGTTTGATTAATTTCAGACTTTGCAAAACTGGGAGATGTAGTGTTTGAAAGGTTCAAACCAATGCTGGTGAATTTTCCAATTCTCAAAGGAACCTTTAGTTAGGGTTTAATGTATTTAAAATTTAGTTGGAAACTCCTAATTATGTTTTGAGGATTTTTTTAAAAGATATTTGAACCTCCAATTAAAGTAAACAAAGTGCCTTCCAAAAAGATACCAATTCATATATTGTTTGAAAGGTTCAAACTGATGCTGGTCACTTTTCCAATTCTCGAACGAACCTTTAGTTAGGGTTTAATGTATTTAAAATTTTAGTTGGAATCTCCTAATTATGTTTTGAGGCTTTTTTTTAAAGATACTTGAACCTCCAATTAAAGTTAATGAAATGCCTTTCAAAAAGATACCAATTCATGGTTATACAAGTTTTCATTATTTGAATAGCAAATAATTAGGGTTGTCGTTGGATTTTAGGGTTCATGACTAAAATGACAACCAAGAGTGTTGCAAGCTAAGGTGGCGCATGTAGCTAAGTGATATAAATTGTCTAAATAAAATACAATCCGTCACAAGCCTAATACCAATCAATTGATCATTTGAACTCCATATATGAAAGTTGATGTTACGGGATGAAATTCATGAATTCACTAGTTCCAAGTTCATAGATTTTTTTGTTCTGCAAGTTATGCATAATAGACACCTACACCACATGCATACTCAAATTAATAATCTTAGTTAAATCCTTATTGAAAAATTTCAACATGTAAAATACAATTTAACCATTTCATTTACATTCATCTTACATAAACATTCATTCTAATATCAAAAGTGAGCCAGTTTCACTTGCATTGACCCATCAAAAAAAGAAAAGAAAAATAAAAATAAATAGAACATTATAAAAATATTTGACTCCAAAAATAATTATTGATCAGAATGCAACCTAACACAAATTGCAATAGTGTTTCAAAATAGCCTAGCCTTAATTAATTGGATGAACAATTCCAAAAAACTAATCTTCATCAATTGACATTAGTGTCATTATAATTGGTGATTTTTACAACACATGTGATACAAAATATGCCATGATCATAACTTCATTGGAATTGAATATCCAAAGTTTGCCAAATTTTCTTGCCATGACTTCATAAATATATATTTTTAATGAAACAAATGCCAAATTCTTGAAAAACTTTGTGCAATAAAAAAACATTTGTCCATTTCGACCATATGTTTGCAACTAGTGTGTGAGTATTGTTCAAATCAACTTGTGTTGTGATTAAACTTGTAACAATCCCATGTGTCATCCAAGTGCTTGTAATCACATATGTGATTACATTTTGATAAATTATAATTTTAATTTTAATCATACATGCAACTACAATTTGTGAGTATCACAAGTTTAGATGAAAATTTTAATAAAAAGTGAGCATATGTCATATGTCATATATTATTACTAGCATCATTGATTCTTGATAACCAAATCGTTTCTGCAATTATATTTGCAACTATACATAGATGATTAAATGACATGTGACATTTTTATTATTGCAATTCAATGTGTACAAGTTAATTTATTACCTAGTAAGCATACTAAAAAATGTTATTATTATTTAGTAAATAGGCCTTGGTTAGTTAAGCCTAGTAGGATGTTTATCAAATTAGGTAGGCTAGACTTAGAAACTAGGCAAGGTTAGGTAGGCTTAGTAAGGTAAGGTAGGGCATCTATTACCTACCTACCTTTTTTTAAAACTTAAGTAGCTAGGTCATATACTTAAATAGGTACATGTGTACATATGTAGGTAAATCATCTACCTAGATAGGTAAGTAAATTAGTGGATAGTTATGTAGGTTAACCATTTACCTAAGTATGTGGGTAGGTATGTAGGCCATCTAACTAGATAGGTATGTACATAGGTCATCTACCTCGATAGGTAGGTAATCCATCTACCTAGGTTGGTGGGTAAATAAGTAGACCATTTATTTAGGTAAATAGGTAGATAAATAAATCATCAACTTAAATAGGTTTAGGTAGATAGGTAGGCCATCTACTTAAATATCTTGTGGGTAAGCAAGTAAGCCATTTATGTATTCTAGGTAGGCCATTTACTTACCTATAAACTAGCTACTTACATATTTTCCTAGCTACCTACCTACTTAACTAGTGTATTTAACAAGATGTGAATTAATAAACATGTTAACAAAACTTGGTTAAAACTTGGTTTATCCTCATGGAGATCATGAGGGGTTCAAGACTTTATACTTGCGTCATAGGGGTTAAATTAAACTAGACTACGCTAAGAAGTTAGATTAGGTTATGTAAACTAAATAGGTAGGCCTAATAAGCTAGTCTAGTTAGACTAGGGTGTGCACCTTTTTATGCACATACCTATTATTTTACTTAGGTAGGTAGATAGTTAACTACTTAGATTAATGTGTGAAATTAGGTAGGTCAAAATAAGCACCTATAATTACCTACCTACCTATCATTTTGCTTAGGTAAGTAACTAAGTTAAGTTAGGCTAATACATTTGGAATCATGTGACTATCCATAAGGTAGTCACAAATGTAATCACAAAATCAAATTGCCCATATGTTTCATGGGATCCATGTCGTGGATGAGAAAATCGATTGTAGTCACAAGGGCTAGCAATTACCAATGTGACTTTCATGCCATGTGATTTTTTTGCAACTAATTGTCCAATGGTAGTCTTTGGTGACTAAAGCATTTTGTAGTTGCAATTTTTTATGTTATGACTAAAACCCAATCACAAATTGAATCATTAATTATTTTCCAAAAAATTCAATGATTTGCAAATAGGATTGTCACTTTTAGAAATAAAGATAAAAAATCAATGTCACATTTTAAACAATTTATATTTGATGGATTGGTGCAAAAACAAAAGGTAAATAGGGTTGCCATTTATGAAAACACAAAAGCAAAATCAAGGATAGAAATCAAATGTTAAAAAAACCATGTAACCTTCATGTTGGGAAGTATTACCTATACTTCTATGTAGTTGTTTTGAATTGATTCCAAACCCATGAACAATGAACAACATAATCCTATAGTTCCACCTACACAACATTAACATACATAAACATTGAAATAGAACTCTACCAAAACCAACAAAAATTTAATGCAAGCATTTGCACATAATTCTTTTTCAAAAAAAGTTTCTCTTCAATAAATTTTTTTTGTTTTTCAATCATGATTTGCTCAACTTGCAAAAAACCATCTTTATTTAACCTTGCCTCCATCACACCCAACATGAACATTAAGCTAATTGTTGATCATCAAAATGAAACAATCCAAGTTCAATTCCAAGCCTTGACCAAAGATTTGTGATGATGTTAATAATGCTAAAAATCCATAGTGTTTTTATTCAAATGCTAATAATGCCCATCACTTGACAAGCCAAGAAAAACATGCGTGGAAATTGCATCACATGGTTTGCCCACCACAACAAAGGGTTTTCAATTTCTATTGGTCTCACATTTTAATTGATGAAAAAACTAAATTTCATTTTTCAAGGTTGACATGATCACATCATCATTAAAAAGAAAATTATGCCCTTGAAGTTAAATCATCATCCCCAACTATTATTGGCTCCACCACTACTAGCTTCACAAAATGCACATATACATGTAACAAATTAATAAAAATGAATACACAATTTTAATATCATATTCTACCACAACTTGAAGGGCAAGTGTATTGCATATAAAATCTTATTTAACCTTGATGGTTGAAAACCAATAAACATGCCCACCGAAGGTATAACAAATGTTTAATTTTGCATGTTTTTATAATGTTAAGCTAAATTGATATTGAGATATTTTTAATGTATTTGTACAAAAATCTTTGTAATATATTATGGAAAATTTTGAATAAGTTTGAAATGAATTAGAAATGAATATAAAATATGTATACCCAAAACCACTTTTAAAGTAATGTTTTCGTTGCTAAATATTATTTTCAAATGGTTTGAATTTTGAAATGCTTGAAAATGACATAATTATGAACAATTTTAATCTACACAACTTAATGATGGGTCCAAATTCTTTGAGGTGTACCAAAATTTTATTAGGACACCACCAATGTTTTATGTTTTTTATCTAGTCTTATTTTACAATACCCAAAACACAAAGTGGATGATATTGATGGAATTTAGAATTGTGGAGCTTAAAGATATTGTACTATAAAATATTCATTAATATTGATGGGGGTTGAAATATAAGGAGAAAAAGACTTCATTAAGGACTAGGTCATTTTTGTCTTAAATGATACACTTCAAAATATTTTCACCCCAATAGTATTATGACATTTTCTATAGCCATAAGAATTAAAATAAATTTCATATAGGCTTTTAATTCATGAATTTGAAAATATATTCCTTAGATAACCAATCATGTTCTATCACATCAACTTCACTAGTTCGCCCATTGGTTTTTAACCACACCACAAAGGAGGTGGGTGTGGTCATGTTTCTACATTTGCACCTTGATGTTTTTCAAATGAAGGTCAAGCATGGTTGCTAACATATTACATTGTGCCTTGGTTGGAACTTGGAATGTAGAACCCAAGAAAGGTTAGAAAAAACCCCAATATGTTGAAACCTTGTCCCATCATTTTCAACTTGAATTCTTATAACTTTAAATCAAAGCCACCTTAAATAAAAAGGTTAATTACAAGCCTCAATTTTTCACACATTATTTTAAATCATATTTATCCACACAACATGAAAAAGCAGATCCAAAAACATTTGATAATAAGTGAATCAAATTATGTTTAAAAAAGTTAATGGTTTAGATGTTTAAGTCACATTATGATGTGTAAAAACATTGTGTTTAAACAATGCTTAGACAATTTTTTACATTTTTCACTATGATTCATAAGCATGAAAAAAATCAAATATGGGCTTCAAAATGTGCTTAAATGTATTTTGTATTTACTAAAATATTTTTGAACGGATCTGATGTCATATTGACATATTATAAAAGTGGGTGTATAAATACAACACATAATTTTTAACATCAACCTAGTTTTTAAGACTTGGAAACATGTTACATTAGCATTAATTACAATAAAATTAACCCTTTTAGCATGATTTGACCCAACCAATATAGGCCTAGCTTTGGTTTAACAAACAATGTTTGATAATTGGAATTAAAGTGTTTGTGATGGCATGAACAACAAACCAAATTTGGTAATTTGTGACTCTAAATGACAAATGTAAAGCTTGATCTCACTTGTAACAGATTCAAATATGACATCTTGATATATACTCAAAAGACTATTTGAAAACAAGATGATTTAACATACAAATGGAATTTTCATAAGCATCCTAGGTGGCACTGGACAATAATAATACATGAATTTTTCCACTATTGGGTGAAAACATTGTATAATGGACCAAAGAAACCAAGGTCAAAGTCCTTTTCCAAGGACTACATTTGACATGTAGCATGAACATGTATGTTGATCTATTATCCCAAATTTTTCATTTTTCATATTCAATTTACAATTGTGTGTTACATATAAATATTGTTTCATTATATCTTGATGTTATATCATATATATAATGCATCCATGGTTTTTATCACCTAAAAATGAATAACTTTTGTTCAAAACACATTTTCAAAATTCTTAATTTTCAATGCCAATTAAAACATGTTTGAAACAAAAATGAAAACATGTCATATATTAAACAAAAATTTCATGGATTTCAACTCATGTATTTAGGAAATAAAAGAACTTAGGAACTCAAGTATGGTTACAAGTGTTTTTTAGTCTTTTTCCACCATCATACGTTTTTAGAAATAATTCATTTTTAAAAATGTCATTCTTTACTATCTTTTACCTCACAATACACAAATATATGGGAACTTTTGAATCCCAAGTTAATTTTAAAATTTACAAATGTGTATTTCAAGAATGGTTACATGTCCAATGGGTCCTTTTAGTGTAGACTTACCCATTGGTGCAAAATCAAGTGTGTCATCCACAAGTTCAACAAAGAAATTGGTTAATAACCCTTTGCAATGTGTAACACCTTTTGAATCCTCCAAAAATGCTTGTTGTGTCAAGTCAAATTTATTGTAAGATTGGTAATTGTTAAAACTTTGTGTGATTTGAAAAGTAGGAATAATCTTTTATTTCTTTTCTTCTTGTTTTTTATATTTACCTTCTTTCAACTTTTGGACCAAAAATACTACCCACCTAGACTACACTATGTGTTTATTAGTAACATATATTTTTCAAGAAAATTGTCCCATGTTTCTTATCGTAACTCAAAAACCCTTTATTTTTTCCATTAACAAAATTCTTGATGTTAGCATCCATAGTCCAATTAGGTGGTAAAACACACACCTTTTAAATTGAGATTTAACAATATTGATGGTACACCAAATAAAATATGTGAAATCTATGTTGTAGGATTGCATACAAGTCCATGGAGTGATCTTTGATTAATGAAGAAATCATTGCAATATAGGGCAAGGTGCAACAATAGTTTGAAACCGGATTGAAAATCACTTTGTGATGATACATAGTACAATATGTTTTCTATGTAAACCAATTCACAATTGTCTTTGCACTCAACCATTGTAGATAATGGGGCATGAAATAGTTAATTGATAAAATGTTTTAAAGTATTCAATTATTTACCTATTCTATTTTTAATGTGTTTTAGTTTCACATTCAAAGCTTTCCAAGCTCTACTACCTCCATAATCACCTTGTACCAATGCCCTAGTTAAAATTTTAATCCCATGTGGAATACATAGAAAAAACCTTCTATTGTAACAAACCAACTATTGTATTGTACACATCACATCACTTGTATGCAAGAAGTTGTTTAGTGTTGACCAAAGATCAATTACTATGGATAGTTGGGGATGAAAGAATTTTTTTTGCTTGACCTAATTTGATTTGAATTTGTTGTAATTTATACCAGTTGGTTTACATTTTTTTGCAATTCAATGTCATATATAGGTACAACCAAGGAGTTTGTGCAAGACCAATGAAATTCATGCAAAACATGGGGCTGAAATAAATGTTTGAGGCCTACTTTTTAAAATGAAAATTAAATACATGTATGCATGTAGTACTTAATTTGTTGAAATGATTAAATCTAAAAAAGGAGTGAGATTACAAAAAAAAAAAATAGGTAGCTAAAATGTAAATAATATCCAAACAATCATCACAAGACTATGCTCAATATTAATACAAACATGCAAAACTATTCAATGTTTTTAGCAACTTCATTAATTCCCTCACAAGTATTTTCAAGAATTTAGACATCTAAACAATTCTACATAATTTCAAAAGTACAATTTTTTATATCAAGTTCATCTTTTTTGCATTTGTGATGTCTAAGTTTTAAATTGAAAGCGACTAAAAATAATGGTGTATGTTTACTTCCATTGCTTAAAGTTGGAATTAAATGTTAAAGCTCTTTGGCAACCCTATTTTCTCTTAACCCTTGCACATCATCCCATCCATATTCTTTACATGAATTGATGCACAAATGTTTGGTTTCAAAGTTAACATTTGGAAATCAGCTTTAAGGTTCTAACCTTTTTTTAGTAGGTTTTTTATTATTGAACAAACATAGGAATGAATTTTTTTTTGAATGCATGTTCAAATGGGCATTAAAAGATAACATTAACAAGTTGAAGAAAGCTATAGGTATTTGATAGTAAAAAACCACAAATTCTATTTTTGGATAAACCATACATTTTATTTTGTTATTTGATTTCATTTCCATAGACCATAAAATTTTGCTGTAATTTGAATGGAGTTTTTTTTAATAGTATAACCAAAAAGTACAAACTTTTGTAGTGATTTCCATGTCCATATTATTATGTGAATTTTCTAGAATATAAAAAATGTAATGTATTAAATTGTAGCTTTGTCTCACGATTTTTCTACATTGTATTTTGAATTGCAAATTTTGGTAATATGAAATAACCATAAATATGGTATTTTATTGAATTGCAAAGTCAAATGTGGTTAAAATTAGGGCAGAAATTGTGAATATGTGCATATTGTAGTGCAAATATGTTATAGTAGTGTGAAATAATTTTAAAGGGATTAAATTTCACTTCTACCAAGGTCCAAGTTTACTAACAAGTCCTTTTTTTACTAATGGATATGTACATTTTGACTATAAGCTTGGGGTTTGAATGACATATATATTTTTCATTAGTAAATTTGACTAAAGTGACCTATTTAATGATATGTCAAATTCAACATGTAATTAATTTGTACAAAAAATGAACACCTTGGTTGAAATGACCAATGGGTTTTAGTCAACTAGGCCATTTATTCAAGTTGAACAAATCAAAATGATATCTTTAGTCAAGATGGACAATGGTGTTCTAGTCAAATGGGACATCTTATGTTACTAACTTGGTCAAGATAACTAATAATTAAACTAGGCAATAGCTTAGGCCTACCTACATACCAATTTACTTATTTACATGCCTACTCACCTACCATCTTACAAACCTACATACTTACCTCTTTCCTACTTCCCATTTACCATCCTACATACCTATTTACCTCCTAGTTCCCACCTACCATCCTATAGGGTAAATGCAAGCTATGGTGGCTCATTTTTGGACAATTTAAAAGTCCCTAAGAAATTCATAAAAAATGTTCAAATGGACATGGTTGTTTTTTTTTAAAATGTCATTATTGTAATCATTGATTAATAAACGTTCAAACACCTTAAAATCCTCACAAATCTACATCAACACCTACATTAATAGAAGTTGATGTCATTTTTCAATTTGGAAGTCCTAAAAGGACAACCCACAAAGTCCATATGAATATTGCCCCAAGTCAAACTTTCAAAAAATATGCTTTTGGAACAAAAAAATTGAAAAACAAACAAAATTTGCAAGTCATAGGGACTTATGAAAATATGGTCCAATTTTAACCATTCAAAAGTCCCTAACTATTAAATGGTTAAGGTTTTCAAAAGCAATATTCCTCATTTGAATTTATCATTTCATAATACGCTATATATTGGATCCCAATAACCAATTTGGAATGTGAATCAATATAATTTTTTACATTTGTGATGTTCCAATCAAATGACAAGTCCATATTTTTGACTTCAAAAGTTCATTACTTCTCAAATGATTTTATTATTAATAAATAACCACACAATTCTTTTCATAATAAAGTTGTTAGTTTAAATCCAAATCCCAATTAGAAGATCTAAGGATTTATTAATCACCATATGCATTTGAATAAAAGGTACCCAGGAATAATTGGTCATTTTTGTCCAAAAGTGAACCACTCAACCTTGCATTCACCCTACATCCTTATCTACTTACCTCTTACTTCCCACCTACCATCCTACATCCTTATGTATCCACCTACTTCCTATTTCCCACTTATCATCCTACATCCTTACATACCCACCTACCTCCTACTTCCCACCTACCATCCAAGATCCTTGCCTACCTACCCACTTACTCAGCTACCTACCTACCTCCTATGGATTACAACCTACCTACTAATTACCTAACTTTCTTATTTACTTACATAACTAATGATGTGAAATAAACAAATGAAATAAAAAACACAACAAATTTTGTCAACATTGGAAGGTAAAACCCATTGGTAAAGACTTGGTTGGTCATTAGAGAGGTGAGGGGTTCAATTCTTAATACTTGTAACTTATAAACATGTTTAAAAGGTTAGGGTAGGTAAGGTAGGTTAGGTTAGGTTAAGTTAGGAAAGTTAGATTGATTTTTTTATTACCTACCTAAACATATATATAACCTAACTACTTAAACCTGCACATGCAAATTTCTTTTTAGTAATAATCTAGAAAAAAAATTGGGTAGAAATTTGACTAGACAAATTATCCATTATATAGTAGTCAAAATGACCAATCAAATAGTCCAATAGTTTCCTAGTCAAAAAGATCACCCAGGTCATGCAAGACAAGTCCAAATCAACTTGTCTAGATGGATAGGATGGCCTTTTGATGCTTGTCCAAATGGGGTTCTTCTTTACTAGATTTTCTAGTCAAAATAACATGTTTTTGTAGTAATGTATATTTTGTGAATTATACACAAAATTATTTTGGCAACATAGATATATCATGTGTGGAATTGGTCAATGTATAGTTTCAAACAAATTGGTGTGTGCAAAAAATACTAAGGGTGGTGGAATTCATTAAGACTTGAATGATGTCCCAAATATGGCATCCTTGGCCACTTTTAGGTTTAGCATAGTTTTTTAAGTTTGGAAACATCTTATCCAGGCTTAAAGGACGATGAAGATAGGTTCATGGGATGATGAAAATAATGAGAAAACATCAACAAATGGTGGGGATGATGAGGATGACAAGAAGATGCTAGTCTAAATATTTTAAATTATTATTATTGAGTGACGGGGGATGACAAGGATGTTAAGCAATGGGTAGACACAAAAGGACATTGGGCAACACAAGGGGATGTTTTGCAACATTGGGGAAATGATAAGGGATGTTGGGGAAAAAAAACTTTCCATTACTACATATCTCCACTATTAAATAACATGGTTTTTATGCTAGTTTTTATAATTGAAATTCAATCACTATGGACAATGGACAAAAAAATCATTAGTCATATTGGACTAGTAAGCTATGTCAAAATTTGATTATTTTTTTGACTCAAATGACTAAAATTACTAGTTGGTATGAGATAATAGGAATTTATTTTAAAAATATTACTAATATTTTGTGTAAATAAATTATAATTTGATAATATTTTTTTTCCCTTTGTATTGAAGTATGGAAAAATCCACAATCAATTATCACACTAGACCCAAAGCTGAGAAAAATGTTTTTCTTTTTCTTTTTCAAATTTGATGAATTTGCAATAGGTCATCATGATGACGTCATGGACACAACATGTTTAAAGTGGGGTTTTAATTTTGAACCTTCACCTTTTTGGCCGCAACCTAAAGCCTTTACCATCTAATCACCACCTCACATGGTGATATAAATTATTATTACAAAATATACAAACAGATTTTTTATATATCATGCATTATAACCATATTATATAATTTTGTTATTTCATAATGAAATTGATTACACATGTATATTTTTAATATCATTATTCAATTTAATTCATTTTTAGTTTGATAATTACATTAAAATTTGTAATGCCTTTTAATTTCAAATTGTAAAATGTATTACAATGATATTAAACATCCATAATCGGAATAAATCTATTTGAATTTTCGTATAATTTAATTTTATAATTAAAAAATTCCGAATGGTAAAAATTACATGAATTTTAATATTATCACTTGGGGAAAAAATCAAGTGTAATAATTGTACTAAAATTTACTTTTAGAAATTTAAGAATGAAATGAAATTTCACTTCTAAAATTATATAATTAAAATTCACATGTCTTTAGTTTTGTAAAATAATATATTTTTAAAATTTTAAATTTCAAACGTAAAAACATCAAATTGTTTCAAATTTCACATGTCCATTAGTTATGTTTTATTTTTATGTGAATAATTAAAAATAGCAAATGAGAACATGATATTTGTAAGTTACTTCCCTTTTAAAAATTATTTAGTTCATATTTATGTATATAATTATTTTAATATTTCCACATTATCAAAAATAACATTATAATCATGATCATCTAAGTTGTGTTGTTATTACTAGAAAAGACATGTTTTTGTAGTAATGTTTTGATTACAATTGTGAGACACCTTTAAATAGATTGGATAAATAATTCAAGTAGTGTCAATCCTATACACTTTGTTATAAATTCACAATTAGTAGTTTATATACAATTCACTATATAATACATACCCCTAATAGTTGCCAACTTACAACACCATCACTGATGCGTGATATCTTTACAATGTTATCCCCTCAATGTCCTCTAGATCTTGAAGAATGCATGTGTTTTGAATTTGCGTAGGGTACAAAATTGCACTTTGAGCAAAAGGTTTGCATGTTTTGGTTGGCTACCCTCCAATTGTTGTGGTCATGCTCCTCATGTTGTAGTACCTCACTTTCTCACACCATTCCCTATTAATCATCCCCCTTAGATTTCCAAAGCAACAATCATTGGTTTCACAAGTTAGGCTTCCATGATCGACTTTAAAAACTTCAAGGTTGATTTTTTAGTATTCAATATTTGTGGTTTTGTGTTTGTGGTGTTTGTGTTTTCATTACAACAAAAGGTGTCCCTATACGCCAAGTGATTTCACTGGATTTTGAGTGAATTCATTTGTTGTAGTGAACAGGGACTGATGAAAAAGCAGTGAAATCACTGGTCTAGTGAACATGGATTAGTGAACTGCACCCACATTGTGTTGTAGTGTTTTAAATTTGCAACCTCATGTTTGCGATGTTTATGTTTTTGGATTTGGAGATGACATGACACCTCATATTAGGGCATCTGAGATTGTTGCCCATGTTGCCACTGCCTATAATAAAATGGCAATCCACAATGGTGATAACACACCATTTTGTTGAAGTTGTATATTGAGGTGAAAAATTCTAAGTAATGTTTAATTTCTTGTTTATGTTTATGTTGTTCCAAATTTGCATTCTAAGTTTTAGTTGCTTTACAAAAAATACCACAATGAATTGTGGAAGATATTAGGTGCAAGAGTGAGCGTTGTTGGAATAGGGGTTGCCACCAAGTGCATTTTAAAGTGATGATCCAATAGTGAAAACTCAATTCCTTTTCATCAATTAAACAAATTTTCATCTTGTCATTTCTTTTGTTGTGTAAGCTAACCTTCATATTTTGAAAGATGTGTAGTAAGATATATTTTTATGATGTTGTGGTTGTGTTTTTACAATCCCATCATCAGTGGACTATACCAACAATGGGTGGACAATCAAGTAGCACCATTGTCAAGAAAAAGAGAAGTTTTTTCCTTTGGGCAACAAGGAATGCCAAGGAAATGTTCAGATTTTTGTTTTGGCTTTTTTGTGCTAGGTGATACTTTAGTGGAACACTCAGGGACAATGACAACATTAGGAAAATTCTAGGGAAACATTGGGTAATGTTAAGGAGAAGCCAAGGTTAGGCAACATCAATAAAGTTCCAAAAGATGATGCGAACATTAAGACTTGAGAAATATCAAAGGATGTTGAAAAAACACAAGGGATGATGGGGGCATTAAAAAAACACCAAACATTGCCAAACAATCAATAAGGGATGTTGGGTAGCACCAAAAACAAATCGGGCAACATCAAGAAGATGTTAAACAATACCAAAAAAACATTGTGACACGATAGGAAAAAATATTTATCTAAATTAAAAAATTAAATTTTGGTCAAATGTTTTGAAAAAACTATTGTTACGAGCAACACCATGAAAGACACTTCTAGACTTATGATATTTTTTTATGCTTGAATACATTTTCAATTGAAAAAAAAAAATCATTTAAAAAATCTCCTAAGTAGTATTTCCACCCAAATACCTACAAGAAGCTATAAGAGACAACATTGTGTGGTCACTTTAGCAAACCAAAACCATAATTAGCCAAAACAACATTTGAAAAAAATTAAATATTTGGAAATACCCATGTTTTTAGAAAACCCCTCAAAGAAATTTGTAACAATTATATTGACATATTATATTTTTAATGATTTTTAGATTATTCAATATATTGCAATATTGTTGGTTGAAAGACATCAATAATTTTTTTCACATGCAACATTTTTAGTTTTCATTTTCCTTCCTTTCTTTCAAATTGAAAATTTATGGTTTTTCAAATGATCCAAATTGACTAACCACTCCTTCTTGACTAATGGGCATGTACATTTTGACTAAAAGCTTGAGGTCAATTGAATTGCATATGTCCTTTTTGGCTTGTCAACTTGACTTTAGTGTGACCTATTTGATTATTTGTCAAATCAAACATCTAGGCAAGTTGAACAAAAAATGGTCATTTGGGTCAAAATGGTCAATAACTTTTATTCAAATGAGACACATAGGGTTGATGTAAGCAAAGGTGGCCCACTACTCATGTCATAGTGGTAATTTTTGTGATATGAATGTTAATGCAATCATTTATTTGTATTTCATATGTCCAAATTTCACAATAGGGACTTACTTTTAATATTATTAACTTGAGTATGCATGTGGTGTAAACATTTGTTATGCATATTTTTTAAAAATAAAAAATCTATGAACTTATAAAGTGGATTAAATGAACTATGCACTTCAATAACATATTTTTTATATGGATTTCAAAAGGGTCCAATGATTGATATATGATTGTTAAGGATTCCATTTTAGCCACACATTATACCAATAGAATCCAATTTTAAGGATTTTGTGTAACATGTAAATTGAAGGTTATTCTTAATGGATATATTATTGTTTATTGTTAATGTTAAAAACTTAGGTCTTTTCAAAAGTCCATATCATTATAGAAAAATATTCATTTTGTGTTGGGTTTGTGCACACATGTATAAAACAATTATTTCTAAGGTGGTATAAACTTAAATGAAAAATAGTAGCTCATAATTGATGGATTGTTTCTACTTAAATGTTTTGTCCTTTTAGGGTTCAAAAAAATACAAAGGAAATGAACTATGGTTGATGTTTTCAAGTGTTGCTTTGTGGGCCACTATAACTTGCATTCATCCTTTCATCAAGTTGGACAAAAACAAATGATACCCATGGTCAAGATGGCCAACGGTGTGTTATTGAAATGGGACATTTGATTAAATTGAACAAAAACAAATGACATCTTTAGTCAAGATGGTCAATGATGTTTTAGTCAAATGGGACATCCTCTACTAGTTAATAGGCCATGCTAATTAATTAAGTAGGTAACCTAGGCCTACTTGTACCTACCATTTTTCCATCTTATAACCCTAACTACCTTTAGCCTACTTACAATTACTTAACATGTCTACTTACTTACCCACTTACCTCCTATTTTTTGCCTACCATCTTACAACATACCTATCTATGATCTTATAACCTACCTCCAACCTATTTATAATTATTTAAGTTTCCCATTTACCTACCTAATTCTTTTACTGATTGACCTACAAATTATTTTGCCTTTTTACTTACCTACATAAACTTAATGTAAAACAAGATGTGAAATAAAAAAAACTTGATAAAAATTGTTATCATATGAAGATGTTGTCCATTGGTAAGGACTTGGTTTATCATTGTGAAGGTGAGGGGTTCAATTCCTAATACATGTAACCAATGTACATGGCTAGGGTAGATAGGGTATGTACGCTAGGTTAAATCACCACCTTCCTACCAACCATGATTCAATATTTTTTGAAAGTAATAAGAATAAAATGATTTTATTTCAATAAAATTTTGAGAATCAAAATGACCAATCTACAAGTCAAATGAACCCCTTTCTGCCAATCAAAATGATCAATCAAATGGTTCATTATTCTATTAGTAAGTAAGACCACCTTAGTCACATTGGACAGGTCAAAATCAACTTCTTCAAAATGAATGGATGGTATTTTTTTACGATTTTCCATATTGTGTCCTTTTTTACCAAAAATTTTAGTTAATTAAACCAAAAATTCGACCAATGTTTTGACATGTTTTGATAATATTCCCATTTAAAGGGACATTAAATCATCTTCTAATGTATAACTACAAACTTCAAAATTAAATCTATTTTTCGCAAAATGCATGGTTTCTTCATTATGACAAATGATTTAGTTTGAATTCTTTTGCACAAAATTTACATTTTAATTCCCAATATTTTTTTCTTATAAAAAAATGTTATGCATTCAAAAAATTGATTCCATTCCTAGAATTTGTCAGGAGGCCATGATTGAAAATGGTTTTAAGAAATATGAATTCAAGAACTAGAATTCATTATTCTCAAATACATTTCAATTTAGTGTAAATTTTTTTAGTATCTAATTTTTGCTATAATTAAATATGTTTTCATGTTTTCATGACATATTTCTTAAAATTAGAATAAAAATATGTATTGAAAAAAAATAGTATGAAAGAAAACAAAGAAATCATGACAACGTTCATGAACTTTAAAACAATTGTTAATATTACTAATTACTGATTTATTTAATTAAATATATGAAATGTACAAAAAAGTTCAATTACAATGAATTAAAAGGAAAATACAAATCTATGAAAAATCAATTAATAATCATGATTAAATTATCCAAAATAATCCTAATAACCCAAAATACTAAATGTTGTGACCTTCAAATTTTGGTGGGGTTCGATTTGATCAAGACATGTATAACCAATGAATAATGAAAAAAGAGCAACAATGAAATTAAGGAAAATGATAAAAAAATTTCAAAAATGAACATTTATGGTTGACAATTTGTTATCTAGTAAGTTAAACAATCCAACAACAAATGGGAGCTTATGAAATGTAAAAAAGTGGAAGGGCAATGGTGAACAAAACAAAAGAGAGTAGGGGCAAAATTAAGCACAAATTAGTTTCAATTTAAGAGCACAAATTCTAGGATTGGTGCATCATAGGTAATATATAAAAACAAATACACATAATTTGTTTTGAAAAAGGTGAAAAACACAAAGAACAAAGCCTCCAAAAAAGGGGTAGATGTGTGTATGTAATATCTATCAACTATTGAATTTAGAACAAAATAAAGAACAAATATGGAAAAGAAATAAATGGAGTCCAATTAGAAAAAGAAAACCCCTATTGATAAATGTAGACTAGTTGGTTGGGTTAAGCAAGAAAACCACACCTAAAGACAAATTTCACAATTAGTCTTGAAACTTTAAGTTAAATGGTAACCACAAAAGTTAAAACCTAGTAGGTGTTTGTTGAGCAAATGAACAAACTTACACCAAAAAAACTTTGTAAGAAAAGATAGATTCTTTCAAGAACTAAAACATTAAAAGAACTCCCAAAGAAAAAAACAACCTCTAAAAAGCCAAAAACATTCATTGAAGAATAAAAAACAAAATTAACAACAACAATTATAAAAAATGTTCAAGACTTTTATTGTAAGAATTTTAAAGGTCTTTGTTTTGTTTTGATTCATTGTAACAACCCTTCACACCAACCTATTGTTTGCCACTTTTTGTTGAAAAATGTGACACCCAACCTTCTTCCAAACAAAAGATGTAGTTGCCTCTTTAGCAAGATTTACCAAGTCAATTTAGGTTGTTTTTTACATTTACATTTTTTGGCCATTATTGTATATTCTCCTTAAGAAAATGAAAATAAGGTTGCTTAAAGTTTCTTATGATAATAAATGACCCTAATGTTATAAGAGTTTAGGGAGGTGGTTCATGAAACTTATAATTTCACTTTATTTGGTTGTTAATGCATGTTGGAGATGGAGTTACATAAACAAAGTTATCAAATTCCTTATAAGATTTTGGTTATCAAAATCCATGATATTGAAATGTGTTCAAACTTCTTCCCATTTTTGGGCAAAGGCACAACATTACAAAACAACTTTACATTATTTGAAATGTGCCTTCAAACTTTCAAAGCAAGTGGATGGGTGACAAAAGGGTTGTTAAAATCAAATCTACTTGTCATTACTACCCTTCACCTATTGATAATTGAATAAGCAAAATTTTTCCTAAAGGTCACAATGTTGTTTAGTTCTTGATTATGAAAGGAACATTTTATTCCAATTTTCAATTCCTTTTTGTTTAATAGAACCTTCAATGAAATTCTAAAATAATTTTTTGGTTTTGTAAAACTTTTGGTGTTAAAGATTTCCCAAAAGATTTGGAGTTAAATTCAAGTCAAAACCAAGTCAAAACTTTTTATTTATATTAAACACAATCAAAATTAAAGATTATGTGCATTATTTGTTTTGTTCAACTAATGCACAAAGCCCAAGACAAAAGATTTCAAATTATTAATCATGTGCAATGAATTAAAATTGAAACCTTACTTAAAAGGTAAACCCTTACATTGGCACTTAAAAAAAAATTTACAACTAAGTAGTTAAAGATTTTGAGTTTTGTTAAAAGAGGAAAGGAACGTGGTTCACGTCTTAGTTTCAATAATAAGTTAATTTCACAATCCGAATTCAATTTTGGGTTCAACAAAATTATGAATCTTTATATTAAATATCCTATAATGTTGCAACTCTAACCTTGGGCTTACGACCAAGGCAAAAGGCTTGCAAGGGCACGGGCCAAGGATAAGCTCAAGAGTCGTATTCTCATGGCCCCGGTAGTGTAAAAGAGTGTGAAGGAAAAAAAACCCTCACACTCCCAAATGAATTCCCATGTTGGGAATTGGAGTCCCGGTGGACTCCCGAACGTTCAGAGATTGATTGCAAGGTTCAAAACCCAATGGCTTGAAGAATTATTTATACCATTGGAAAACTATTAAAACGCAGATGTCTAAAATGGGCTCGCATCACCCATTTGGACATTTGAAACACAAGTTATGGCCAAAAGAAAGGCCGGGAGTCAAATTGGCAGTTTGACTTCCGACCATTAAAAGTCGGGAATCACCCCGATTTCCGTTCATGTAGGTGGCGTGCGACATACTGTTGAAAAGCTCTTGATGAGGGATACAATTTTGTTTTAGATCTCATTTCATTCGGAGGTTTGCACACAAAGTTATGGGGCCCCAATGTCGCGGGAGTCCCAACTTTGGTAATTTCGAGACTCCCATTTGGGAGTCCCGGGACAAAAAGCCATTTGGATATGGGACTCATTAAGAGGCACAAAGTATACTATAATGGGGAAGGTGGTGGCTTCCCCCAAGTCCGGGCCGTGGTGAATCTTGTGAATCCGAGTTGCCCGTGGCTCGTCCTAGCATTAAAAGTGCTCAGTTATGCACTAACCACCTTGTGTTGGTTTTGTGTAAACCCGTATGAGTAGTTGGTGCTTGTCATTCTTCCTAGTCCCATCCTGGAGCTCCAACACGCCCCTCTACCCCTCAAAGTGTTGCGAGCCAAGGAGCATGCCCTGACTCGTTGCTTTTATGTTATCTTCAGTTTGGACTCACATTTGAGTCCATTAAAGAGCTTGGGGGTGTGTCACGTTGGCACTTTAAAAAAGTTTATAATTAAGTAGTTAGAGATTTTGAGTTTTGTTAAAAGAGGAGAAGAACGTGGTTCAAGTCTTAGTTTCAATAATAAGTTAATTTCACAATCCAAATTCAATTTTGGGTTCAACAAAATTATGAATCTTTATATTAAGTACCCTATAACTTGACTTGGATTTGGTTAAATAACCTTTTGAATGCCATGAACATGTCAACATTAATATAACCACCCAAGAATGTTGGCAAATGAAAACATGTGCTTAAATGTTTCATATATTTTGAAGAAATATTCACAAAGAACCATTGTCCAAATCAATTATGGATAATTTGATATCATGTTTTTTTTCTATATCATAAGTTCATTGCCCAACATGTTCACAAATGTCTTTGACATATCAAGGTCATATCATAATAAAACCATCACACACACATGACTTGTCCAAATTGATTTGACAATATATGTGTTACAATTTATAATTTGAAAACTTATGATAATAGGGGGTGCAAACACAACAATGTGTCATTGATCATTATTTAGTTTTACATGGACCTTAAAGACAACAAATTAATGTTGAAAGTGTTAAATGTGTTCACATCATAATGTCATTAATACGTTATTAAAATATTTGAAATAATTTGAAATGAATATAATAAGTATAAAATATTTAAGAACATTTTTAGTAAGCAAAATAATTTTAAATTATTAGAATTTGATTATCCTAGGATTACATGTGTAGTCATATTTTGATTTTCTTGTCATGTAGTTGCCAAATTGTGGTTTCATGTTTCATTGTAGGTGCCATTTTTTTTATTGCAATTTCTTTGTGATTGCCCTTAAAAACCTTTGCAAATTTCACTAATGTAGCACCATTATTCAACAAAATCTACAAGTGAACATTTTGAAAAACAAAACAATTGCAAACATAACATTTCATTTTTCAAATTGTTTGCATTAATGTTTTTTTTTGGCTAAGATATTCAATTGGCACTTGGTAGGTATCATGGTAAAAAATTAAAAATATAAAAAACATGGAATTCTTATGTTGGGCAATGCCCTAAGGTTAAAGTGTTCTTGAAATAATTGGCCCTTGGCCTTTCACCTTGAAGTCTCATTATTTGGGGAATATCGCAGCTTTAGGGCGGCGTTACCCTACACATAATTCAACATCCCAACCACATGAATCAACATCAAAAAACTACCAAGTTACTTAGATTGTAGCAAAAACTTTACACCCTCTTCACTTGTATGGCCACATGAACATGTCATAAAACACCAAAGGTTTCCACTTGGCCACCCTCCATTGGATTTAAATAGTTATATAGATGAAGGGGAGAAAAAATGCTAGTCACAACATTATGGAAAAACTCTTTTTAAACCAAGAATTCCATTTCTTGAATCACACTAGTTGAGACAATTTTCAATGAAACATGTATACTAGTTGGTGCCATAGTAAAACCTCAAAACTTTGAAAACAATTTGATTACTTCTAAACATCACAAACATTATATCCTAAGACCAAATCAACGTCTTTGAGTACAAGTTTAATATTTCCTAGGTTAAAAATGACCACTTAAAACATCTCCAACGTTCATCTTAGATCCACCCCTTCGATTTACTTGGGTGGTTAGGGTTAATGATCAATCATCGTTGCCTACCACAAGTCTCTCCATCATCAACTTTCCACCTGCATGTCATCTCTCTTCTCTCACCACTCTTTGTTTGTGGAGGTTGAACTTTTGTGACTTTTGTGTCTTTTTGTGTCTTCTTGTCCACGGCTCATCTTGAGCTGATGTTGAGCATTTTGTGTTATCACCCTTGTCCTATTCCTCAATGGAGATGTGACATCAAGGATTATTACATGCATATTGTTTCAGTGAACTAAAGAAGGTGACAAGTACTAATGTAAATTCTAGTTGATCCTTGCTTGCTAAATACCTATACATGAGTTACTATTCACCTTGAATGCCAAGGGTCAAATCTGCACCTTAAAGCCCTATGACACCAATTCCTAAGTAAATTATGTATATATATAATTTTTCATTCTGTAACTGGCTATTTGTGGGGGAACCTGTTGATAGTTGTGGGCATGCATCCAAAGTGATTTTTTTGGTGTGTGAGTTTGTGTGATTGGCCCATCACAAAATAAAAACACACACACACACACTATATATATATATATATATATATATGGACTTTCCCAAAATAAAAAATTATGTAGCATTTCCCTTTGGTCTAGGTATATGAGTTTACAAAGGCAGAATTTCAGGCAAAGGATATGGAATAAAGTGGAACAACTTGGGGAATACATGAGAGCTTGAGAAATACATTGGAAGAATGATTGAGAACCTGGTTGGAACACATTGAGAAGAAGGAAAAACCACCAAATTTATCTGAAAAAAGGTAAGTCTCAAATTGTGATTCTAGATTGGAATGGACAGTGATTTGCTTATTCTGTGAAGAATTTGGAGAAATTTTTTAGTGTAAAAACCATCTATTCAGTGTAATTTAGTTCTTACAATTTGTAATGTTCCTGGGTATTTATCGAGGTGGGTCCATAAAGTCATCAAGGTTGTCGATCTTAGCCATTGATGTTACATCTTAGATCTCATTTGATCTCGTCCACTTGTCTCTTTCTTTAATTTAAGTCAAGTAAGGCCCTTGGATGAGGCCATTACTAATGAATTGGGTCCACACTCAACCATTGGTTAGTGCAGGCACTTACTTTGGTAAATGTATTCATCGTAGGACCTTACCCTACTAGAATTGCATTGTGCACTAGGCCATTACATTGGGAATGCCTTCAGCTTAGGTCCTTAAACCTATGCACGTAGGGCAGGGCATTACCTACTCCCTGCGAACGACGTGTCTAGGGACTCCGAAAGCGACTGACTGACGCTTCTGCCGAGACTAGCAGTTGCGTTGTGTTGCCAACTTCCCTCGAGACCACCGAGGGAGCGAGCAGGGAGCGAGGGAGAGAGAGAGAGAGAGAGAGCGAGGTCGGAACTTCACTACTTCTCTCACCTGCAGCCCTCTTGTCTGCCTTCCTCTCTTGTTTGTCCCTTTCTTTCACTTGTGGCGCGGCGCGGCTCGCGTTCTCTTTCTCTATTTCTGTCTCAATGTCTTTGTTTCATTACTGATGTTGTTTTGTTTTGGCGATCGATATTCTCGCCCGGCTGTACCATCGCCCTCGACGACTGGTGGTGGTGGTTTGAATCCGTCGAGTCCATATCGAGGGTTTCTGTTTTGAGGTACAACTAGTAATAAGTTTTTTGTATACATGTGCTTATATATATATATAATCCGCGGCGTCGCGACTTCAATAAAATTGTGCAGTCGACGCCTCAATTGTGTACAGTTACGGCTCAAGAATATTGCCGACTTACGAATTTGTCTAGAACTTGTCTGTTACGCGTCGGTGGATTACAAGTCGTAGAGTCTTCCACTTACAGTGCAAATTTTCACCCTAGACTCATCATGTCGGCCGATTAAGAGTTTTTTTCTGGTTGATGCAAAGTTTCTTTCCCCCTTGTGTTTTTCCTTCTCCTGTTTGCTTTTGCATCACTCTTAATGGGCTTTTCTCTTGAAGACTGGTGTTGTAGACCTCGTTCCTTTGATCCTTAATGTACTATAATAATTTGATTATTTTTTCTTTAAGATCCGGGTCCAAGAATGATCAGCTTTCATGAGATGAAATTCTGTTGAGTGGGATGACACATTGATTGATTGATTGATCAGCGTATTGAGTTAGACACGTATGATGAATTTTCCTCCCCTGGCATTGAACCCTAGTCCTCCAGCAGCTTCTTGCACTGATGTTCCCAAGCGATGTGATTGAGAGATCTAGGGTGGGACTCACAGAAATCATGGTTTCTCTTCGGCGGTTTCGTTTTTCCCGGGAATCGACCACGTCCAGCGGTACTAGTCATGGGCCTGATCCTTTTCAAGCATCACGGCACGAGCCCAAGACTGAACATCATGTTAAAGAAGACGCCGGCCCGATTCCTGCATTGCATTCGGTACTAATTACTGATCCAGGTGTCCTGGCAGTTTATACTCAGCCCCCCAACATGACTCACACAACACTAGGGTTGAGGAGGAATGCAGCCATATTCCACATGGACTTGAATATCATTCCTCATGTTCCAGTTCCAGAGTCAGTTGTTGCAGCGCGGGAGGTTAACAGGAACGAAGACCACAAACAGCTAAAGTCATCCCCAGCAGCTGCCTGTCAGCTTGCAGAATTGCCTGCTGCAAGTCCTCAAGGTCAGACTTCCAAATTTGGGGGTCCAATTTCTACCAAGAAATCAAGGCAAGCTTCTGGCAATAGCAGTTTAAAGTGCTCACGTTGTCTTGCACTGCAAGCTAGCAATTCTGAAATTATTGCAGGAAGTTCTCCTCCCTGCAAGAAATCTACAATGCAAGGCAGCAAAGTTGATGTCCGGAACTTAGGACACAATGCTGGCAAAGTTACATCTCCTAATTCCAGGAAGCGCAAGAAACCTAGTTCAAGCATCCTGACCACCATGGAGAGGATGACATCCTGCTACAAAGGTGTGGGCAAGCATGTGAACTCCAAGCAATGGGAGGCTCGCATTTGGGCAGGTGATGTGGATCAGCTGAAGAGGCAGAAAGGACGTGGTCAGCTCTACCTTGGTGCCTACCCAACAGAGATAGAGGCTGCTACAGTGCATGACCTGGTGGCTCTCAAGCTCAAGAAGAAAAATTACACTCTCAACTTTGAGGAGTGCACTTATGCTTCAGAATTGCCAAAGATGGAGTCCCTCAGTGAGAGGGACTACATCTGGTCCTTTCGAAGGAAGGCCCAAAGGTTCACCCGCGGGAAATCAGTTTACAAGGGAGTTTCTAGGCAGTCTGGTGGTGGAACTAAATGGGAAGGACGGGTTGGGTACAAACATGAGGACACAGGCAAGAGAATAGATGTCTATCTGGGGGTGCATCCCACAGAGGTAGAGGCAGCTAGAGCAGTGGACATGGCATCACTTCATTACCGTGGCTGGGACGATGCTGTCACCAATTTTGCACCCAGCCAGTACAATAAAGAGGCAGTGGAGGAACACCTACAGAGAGTGGAGAAAAAGAGGTACAGCATTCCTGCAGCTCTTTTACAGTATTGGAGTCAATTTCAGGCTTCTTCATGAGATCTCAAGGGTTTAGACTAATTTTTATCATGGATTCTTGAATCTTTTTTTGGTCTTGTCTAGGCTGATCATTGCTGCTTATGGATCAATTGTGATTTTTGGGGAAAATTTCCAAGATTGCATCTCCAGGGTCTTCTGTGCAGTGTTCAATGAAACCTTGTCATCAAAGCTGGTGTTGGAAGTCACATATGATATGTAGCAGGAACCATGTTCTAGGTATGATGATGCACACTGTCATGATGATGAGGGTTTAGGGTTTAGGACATTTACAATGCCAGTGAATGTTGTGTAGGGTAAAGCCCCAGGGTCCTGAGAACCTGTGGAGTTTACCCATCATAGAACAGAAGGCAAACTTTATGATAAACCTAAACATACATAGATCATGGGGTGTAGGGTTTAGGGGGACTAGGGTTCTTACATCTACTTGTTGGCACATAAGAACAGGCCTCCTCTTGTCTTGGAATGATATTCACAGATATATAAGGTGCCCTCCAAATATGCTAGGAAATTTCTCTGGGTGCTTTACTCGTACTACTTGTTTCTTGGAGAACTTAAGAATCCTGTAGGCACCTTACAACAAAACAGTTTTCAATCAAACAAGAGGTACTAACTAAGTGGGTTCTTAGCATCAACTGTCATACAGTTTTCACACTGCAAGTAGTAGCCACTTCAAACATTTGGTTGTATTTAATTTTTTGGTGTGTTTTCTCTGAGTTTCCACCTATTTGGAGAGTTTTTAATGCTTTGAGTTTCATCCTCAAGCAGAACATGATATTGCAAATATACTCATACTTGCTGCACAAGCTGATCTATGTATAGCTTACTTTGTTCTTGCTGCAAAAGATGGTACATATAGCTTATGCATTTGGCATATTTGTGTATGACTGCTCATAGACATGTCTCAACTCTTCTCAATACAAGTTACAACTCTTCAGAGTCCACCATAGAAAAGGGAGATCAGCGTGATAACTGTCAGTTATAAGCCCATAGAAGGGGGGCTTGAACTTATCAAGCAGCAGGGTACTTTCACCATTGAAGCTTCACTTCCTTTCCTTGGAACCTATGTACCAGTCAGGGCCTTGAATCTTCTTGAAACTTGCTGTATTTCCACATCTCACTGTCCTTAAGTAGAAAATCATATGCCCAATGGAAATTATGGCTACACATATGGAAATTAGGAAGACTACCAAGTTCCCTAGGTCTCAAACAAAGGGTATGAGATATGGGAATTCAGGAGTTCAGGAATCACACAGCAGGTCAAGGTTGGAGAGAAAGGACCCAGAGAGAAGATTGCAAGTATCGAGCAAACTCTGGCAGATCCAAGTTTGATTATTGGCATCCCATGTATTTAAGGATTGTAATTATCTGCCTGGATAACAATCTTCTTCTTTGTCCAGTGTCTTCCTTGCCACAATGAATTAGTATTTTTAGAGATAATCTTGTTTCCAATGCAAATGTCTGGCTCCCTTCTTTTCATCTAATTTGGGTTGGGTTTAGAGTTTTCACTCTAGTATCTGCATCCCAGTAATCAGCTTTTGCATTCTAGTTCTAAACATCAAGTGTGCCCAAGAAACCTGATTTCTTAGAGCAGCTCCACCAGTGCTCGGTGTGTGGCCCTGCAAGAATATTTCTCATCCCCAAGATTAGTTATTTTCTTTTTTCCAACCTCACCCATAAAACTAAAAATGGAACTGCAAATGGTGGGAGACTACTAATAGCAACCCACCTGTACCAATCAAACTATCTAGCCAATCAACAGCAGGTATTGGGCTTTTGGAGCCTTTTGCCAGCCTAAGTAAGCATCGTGTGCAAAAATGCTGGGTCAAAACAATTTCGCTAAGCCAAACCAACATGTTTTGACTTTTCTTCATCCAGAATTTGCTGCACCATTGCTCTTAGTTCTCACAGAGGAGCTGTGGTCCTGGGAGGCTAAGCTTTCTGAGGGAGAGAATACTTGGTTGCAGATATGCAGGGGGCAGGGCAGAGGATGTAAACATTGGGGCTGAGAAACTAGGGCACAGAGAAATTGAAATATGTAGAAGATTTGTGCAGGAGTGTGCTATCTGCTGCTGCCGGTGGAATTGCAGAATTTATCCTTGGAACAACCTTTTATGTTCATGGAATCTTCTCTCCAGGTTCAATGTGGTTTCACATTGTCTTTCATTTGTTTTGTAAAAATTTGGTTTTGGAGGCCATTTTCCAATGCTCATTGCCAGGTTGATTTGAAAACTCTTGTGGTAGGTAACTCTAAGGAGCAGGGCTTTCCAGAAATGAAGGCCCACTTCCCAAGGCATTAGCCAAGAGTGGGCCTGCATTGGTGGAAAGTCATGCTCCAAGGGACTTACTTTGCCGAAAGCTTGAACCGCTGATTGAGGGAGTGTTGACAGCGAGGATAGATCCAGAGGTACCCTACAAGAGCTTTAGAAGGGCTTTAGGTAGATAATTGAAATTAGGAGCCAGTAGCAAGGCACATTGTAAGAGTGAGACCACAAGGAACAAGATGGTGTGAACTTCAAGTGAGGACCTTTTCTCCAATAAAGGGGTAAGTCACCCCACATTTCTTGCATGCTTTATTTTGTAGCTTCTCTTCTTTTGTGTCCAAGTCAGTTCTTAACAGACTTTTTATTTTTAGGTGAATTGTGGCAACAGATGAAATTAGACTGCCAGAGGCACTTGTGAAGTAGCTATAAAAGCCCTGAAGAACTGCATGTCTTACTACTGTCCATTGGATGAGTTTGTTGCTGTACATATATAAGGACTTCTTTGATCACCATCCTTTTGCATCCTTGATAGCACTGGAAGCATAATTGATGTAATTTGCTCATCACAGTCTCATGCATGTAGGGTGAAGCCCACGGGTGGGGGACATTCTTGAAACAAGGTGCCTATGATGAAGTGGTTTCCAAGTCTGCCCAGATTTGGGGAATGTCCCCCGCCCAGGGCTTTACCCGTTGTAAACCATGAGACGAAGGTTATCATGAATCTAAACATATGTAGATCATGAGGTGTGGGAAGGGGAGGGCTCTTATGCTTACTCCTTTGGAGAGTGAAGGATCTTATGCCTACAAGTAGGTGTAATATCCTGTAGGCATAAGACCACTCTCTCTTAAGGAGTAGACTAATATCCCCTCATCTTTTCTAAGAGGGATAGTCATGGACATAAGGTGCTCTCCAAATACACTAGGGAAATTCTCTGAGTTCTTTATGATGCTGCAAGAAAGGCCTACCACAAAAGAGCACTGAAAAGTTTGGATGAGGGACACATGGTGCTTTCAACTTAAACCAAATGAGGTATTCTACAAAATGTATGAAGGCACAGCTTTGTGATGCTACAACACAACAAGGATTACCAAGAGCTGGAGATGGTGAATTTGTTGATGGCAAATTGACTTTTGGCCCTCAGGGCCAAAAATGAAATCAACCCTTCCCTGACTGAAGTATGGTTTTTTCAGTTGCTGTGCATTCATATTGACACATTTAGTTTGGAGGTATTAATTGCATATGTAAAACTTTGGTGCAAGCCTTCTTCTAGTTCTATTGTAGAATTAGAAGCTTTGTACAAGCATTCAAAAAACAAACATTGAAAATATGTAAAATTTCATTCGTTGCCAAAAGTTTTGTATCTATTTGGAGTTGAGTTTTCTGAAAAGGATTTGTACAATGCTAGAACCCGTTACAAAAACTAGCAATCCTCCATGTCGTGGGTGCGAAAGTGAAAATGTTGAAATTGGTTTGTTTGTAACCCTATCACGCCATCCAATATTTTTGTATGATCCCTAGATGGCTTGCCATGCTTTCACAATTTGAATGGGGTGAACACTTGTGTCATCTGGTTCTAGTTTTTGGTGAGTTAGGTTCTTGGGCCCATTATTGGTTACCAAAGACATTCCGTTTTAAGTTCTGAAAATTTAAAAACAGAACTAGAACTGGGATCAGGAACTGGCCTCCAGCTAGAACCAGAACCTGAAGTGGCCACAAAGCCTGTTGCATATAGTTTCTAGTTCTTCATTTCCTAAAAATTTTAAAAATTTAAAGTTTAATTTTCTTTAGTACTCTAACATTTGAGAAAAAAATCAGGACATATAAGTTTTTATGTATATTAAATATGGGCTATTTGGAGGGCACCTTATATATCCCTGTTTGGAAAGAGGAAAGATCCTGCGCCTACTTTAGGTGTAAGATCAGTCTCAATCTTGAGGAGTAGGCATAAGAACTCTCCCTGAGTGGACTCATGTACTCTAGAATAACTCCTCTCTGTGTCCACTCTTGTGTCAAATGGCTTCATGATCTCCCTTGTCGTTGCATCCAGTGGTAGAGCTGATTTGTTGTTGCACGAGTATTGCCACAGATGAGCAAATAATATGTTCAGAATAATTTGTCGCAGCAGATTACATAACAACAACTAGCATGAATCTGCACATGCAGTGAACCTGTGGCTCTTCACAATGCAATGCTTCTGCATGAGAAACACTCCTAGAGGGCAATCCCAGAGGGGAGGGAGACACACAGGCCATGTGTAATTCTATTGTTCTTTCATTTAGCAAGTCATCCAATTTCCAATTTCCAATTTGGATGACTTGCTAAATGAAAGAACAATATAATCACAATTCTGAGTTTTTTTTTATTGTCATAAAATTAGTTTTTGGATCATGAACAAATCAATGTGTTCAACTGGATTTCAAACATAGGAATGATTTTTTAGTGTAATGGTGTCCCATCTAATGACTAACAAGTTAAAATAATATGGCGTTTTTAATATATTAACCACCATGTTGTTCACATAGTACAGGATAAACTAGAAACATATCTTTAAGTTTGTTCAATGTTGAAAGGTTTTATGTTTCAAAGTTTGGTCACTAAACACAATATGCCATCTAAGATAATTGAAGGATAGATTTGGATATTGCACTAAGAAATTTGGTTTTGTACTACTAAGTCTAATGTTGTTGTTTTTTTCTGTTTACATGTGGAGGGCCTTTTCAAATCACAATGATTGTATAATCAAAGGTGAATTTGCACTTCATGTCAACTTTGAACAAATAGTTAGTGACAACCATTAGAATTAGCATTACATTGTGATTTGAATAGGATTGATTAGCTTGAGGTAATATTTTCAACGATCCCAACAAAAATGTGTTAAAATTTTCACACAAATTGTTTGAGCTATTGACACATTCTATGATTGCTTAACACAATTTATCATCAATTTTGTAACATGTTTCCATTTATTACCAAAGATTGTCATTTTTAATCAAAATATCATCAATTATGCATAGTTTTAATCTTATGCATTCTTTGTTTGACACAATCTATTGTTATTTGGGTGAAAGCATGTTACACCCCCAAAAAATTGTAGTCACAAAAATAAAAATTCTACATTTGAATTTTTTTGATACATGTGAACATCACATTTTGAATTAGTTTTGCTCATTTCAAATATATTGCATTAGCTTTAAATTTAAACTAGGTTATTTTAACAAATGATCTAATACATATTAAACCAAAATGAAAGGGGTGGATGATTCATTCACCTTCCCTTCAAGCATTTAATGGATTGTGGGTGGAGGTTTTGGATCATTCTTGGTTCTCCATTTCATATTTTTGTTTGTTAATCTAAAATTAAACGTTGTGATAAGACTTTTTTGCATAATGAATTTATGATCTACAATAAACTCATGTATTGTTTTCATCATGAAAACATTCAAAAAGGAAAACATGTGTACTTGGTGAATGAGAGTTTAAGGTTTGTGTGATAAGCTCCTCATTAGGTGTAGCACATATAAAGACCAAGCTTTAAATGTGAAAGTGATTTTAGCTTAAGACAATTTGTACATTTCACCTTTGTGTTTTCTATATTATATGATATCTTAATTCATTTGATCTAGAACTTTTGTGTTAAAAATAACCTTCATAAGTTTCAACTAGTGTTGTTTGTATATGGTTTTTGATATAAACATTAGCTAAGTGTAAATGTATAAGTTTGGATGTGTAAGTGTAATTTTGTAAAAACAATGCATGTACATTTATACATTTTAACACACCAAGTTAAATAATGTAAATACATTAAAAAAACACACACGCACAATACATATGTAATATTGCATTTTCTCTTTTTCTTCCCTCAAAACAATAACTATGGAAATGGAGTTGGTTTAACAAAAAAAGAAGGGGGAAGAAGAAGAAAGGGGCATTTAGGCATGAGGAATGAAAAGGGAAGTAGGTAGGAAAAAAAATAACGTTAGGTGTGGAGGGATGATATCTTGCAAAACCTTTTTCATCACGATATTATGAATTTTCCCATGTTTCTCTCCTTTGTGTAGACATTGTTTGCAAGTGTATTGATGGTATTATCATCTTATAATTCTTTGCGTTGTTGAAAATTCTAATAATGATTTATTTCAAGTGAATTTTTTATTAATTATTCTTACTCTTTTTGTCATGCTTTCATTTTTTGTGGTTGTTTTACAATTCCATTTATTTTGGTCAAGATTGCAAATACAATTTAAAGTGAACTACCCCATGTTGTTCCTCTTCATCTACAATCTTTGCAAATTAAAATGATGGCATCAGGATTATCTTGCAATTCCTAGCATTGTTACAAGTTTCATAAACGACTTTATTCAAGTTTTCCCTTGTCATCTTGCTTTCATTGTGGTTTTGCAATGTTGTTTTAAAAACATGTAATCGTTAATGAAAAGTTTGAAATGTAATACTTTCATAAGGGTATTGTATTATGATTTACATTTACACACACAACATTTGTTTCGACTCAAATTAGGTTATATAAACACCCCCATTCATGATTTTATCAATTATCCAACTATTAAAACATTTCCCCTTCTACATTGCAAATCTTATATGTTCATACCTATTTGTACAAATTTTATATGAACTTTGCTATTCATAGGTTCATACAAAATTTGCACGAACTTTATGATATAATTTAATATGATTGTTCATGTTTAATATACACAAATTATATACTTTTATGCAAAATTACAACATAATGATCACATAAATTCAATTAAAATGTAAGTCATATGTACATCAAAACATTATAAATTAAAAAAACACATCATTTATATAAAATTAATACATATGTATTTTTATGTTGTTTTTACACTTTGAAGCCCATGAATTTTGCACAAATATATCATTTTATGATTTTCACACAAATTGAGAAATGTAAAGTATGGTTTGGTTGTTACTTCCCCTACATTCTACATTTCCTGACGCGCCCCCAAGTTCCTCGTTAGCCCCAAAAAGGGTCCAACTATGTTAAAAAGCGGAAGTAGTTGGAACTTGGTGTCGCTCCCAGCTTTCAACACTAAAGGGGGTAAGAGGGGTGTGTTGAAAGCTCCAGGATTAGACTGGGAAGAGGGACAAGCTATTTAGTTACTCGGTCCTGCATTCAAAACCAACCAACAAGTTGGTTAGTTCACATTCGGAACACTCTTGATGTTGGAACAAGCCATGGGCAACCCTGGACTCACTTGACTCACCACGGCCCAAACTCGGGGGAAGCCACCACCTTCCCCCATGTAGTATTCTCTGTGCCTCTCTGCTGCACTTGCATCCAAATGGCACTTTTTCCCGGGACTCCCAAAGTGAGGTCCTGAAACTGTTTCGGTTTGGACTCCTGGGACTTTGGGTGTTCGTAACTTCTAGCTCCAACCTCCGATTGGGATGAGGTTTGAAACAAAGTTGTAACTCTCCTTCAGAGCTTTCCAGCGGTGTGTCGCACTCCACCTGCACACATCGGGATCGGGTCGATTCCTGACTTTTAATGGTTGGGAGTCAAACTGTCAATTGGACTCCCGGCCCTTCTTTCAACTATAACTTGTGCTGCAGATGTTTAAATGGCTCATGCGAGGCCATTTTGGACATCTACACTTCAAAACATTTCTAACAGTATGAAGAACATTTCGATGCGAAGTGTTTTGACCCCTGCAATTACGTTCTAAATTTTTGGGAGTTTTGAAAAACTCCCAAGTTCCATTTTCGGGAGTGTTAGTGGCAACCTCACAGTTCCCTCAAAGTGGGGTTGAGAAATTTCCCCCTATATGTCCCTTGTCATTTTCCATGATGGTTGTTTAAATAAATATGATGCTTATTATTACTAATTTTTGCTTTTTGTGGCAACTATCTCGGTGAATAATATTAGAAAATATAGTTATTATCTGAAAAAAATAACATATTTTACGTCACTTGCCACTAACATACTAAGCATTAAAATTTGGACTTAAGTATTGAAAGTTATTTCATTTGTTGATGGGAAGGAGTATTTTTAATTGATTGCGACATGTGCATTTGCCTGCTTGTATTGACACTTTCCAAATACAAACAAACGGTTTTTCAATTTTTCATTTGGATTGATAATTATTGTGCACAAAATTACTCTTTAATTATACTTCTCACTAAGCGGCATTAGGGCAGAGGTGTTTATTTCTCAGGCATTAGGGCAGAGGTGTTTATTTTTCATACAGTTTCCCAAAAAAGTAAAGATATGACTTATTTTTTCCTAAGTAAAGGTGATGTGTTCCAAAGTCAGAATATTTTTTGCTTTGAGTAAGAGGGGTGTAATTAGTCATTAATTAAAGGTGGATAAACCATCTGTTCTTGATTAGGACATCATTTTTCCAGGTCTTAAATAGTGCTTAATACACTTTAATAATTAGGAGAAGTTTTATTGTGACTGAAACGAGTGATTGGGTTGAAATACTCCAAAAACATTAGGTGATGATAAAAAAACTCCTAAATCGGGAGAAATTTCTGGTGACTAAAGTGGGAGAAGTTGCAGTGAAAAATGGGTATATTTAGAGTATTGTTTGAGCTTCTTCAAACTTCAAGAATTTGAGAATTTCACATCACAGAGATATTGTGTAAGGAGAGCAATATTGTTTGCAAACTTAAAACTCAGCGTCTTAAACAGCACGTCGATTGCAACTCAGAACGAGTTTTGATCAAGACACAAGCTCACAGTTTGCCACTAATACTTATATGCTAACATGCTGCAACATATGCTTGTGTTCTATCTAGAGGAATAATAATCCTTCCTGGGAAGAAAAAAGACCCGTGCTGAGTATAATTTCAACAATTTTAGGTCTGTTGTAAGGACAATATTCTTCGTTCACTCCAACAAGACAGAACCGAGGGTGCATAGTTTAAAGTCATTGATCATCATCAGCATGACCTGCAACTGTCATGTGCACTTTTGGCAGTGCTGCAAGATTCAAAAGTAATTTACAGGTCAAAAATTAGTACAGAATCTGAAAAACAATTACAGCATTCAAGGAAATCAGACTTCGTGTGAACAATTGAAAAAGAACTGCGGAAGAGCATGACCTGAAACAGCACATTTATTTGTCTGAAATTTTGAAGGAGTGCCTGCACCAACGCTTCCACTGGAAATGAAATCCTGTTTGTAGATCATAAGTACATGATTCCAGTAGACATGATCACAGCAGCTTACCATAATGTTTTTTTAACTAGCTTTGCTGATACTCATCTCAAAACTCTACCAGTCAAGCATTGACGAATTGCAGGAGTTGTGAGAGCTGAGAGTCAAACTGTGATTCACCATTCAGTGACTGTGACACCTGTTTTCTGCTGTCATGAGAACATGTGCTGATTAATCACATAATTTCAACGCACTTGCAACTCTCCATGGAAAGCGAAAAAAACAAGGCCCTATGTCGGTGGCTTTCCATTAGGCTGTGTGACTCTGATCGCAGCTGTGATCAAAACGGTGTGTAACTGTGATCGCAGCAGCCTAATGGAAAGAGACCCGAAGTATGCTAGAAGGTGGAGTGTAGACATATATCACCGAACTATAACAACTGAAAAACCATCGATTCTATTCTGTTGAATCCATTCGATATGCATCGGAAGAACCCATGAATGTTATGTGGCGATGTTTTCACCCAAAGACGTTGTGTGTTCTTTAAGCACCCAGAATCTCACCTCATCATGTCTTCTTCTTCTGTGGACGACGTAGCTGGATTGAAGTTGAGCCCCTTGGTCGCACACAGCTTGGCACGAATCTCTTCCTAATTCCTACGTACTCAAATAGACTCCAAACTCTTCTTCTAGAGCAGTCTAACAATAGAACTGAACCTATAAGTACTATGATGCATAACAAAATGAGTCGACGCAACTGAAATGCATCACCATAATGCCTCCTAAATCGACTCTCAAACACCAGATTCAATAAAGCAGCAGCAGTTGTTGTATATTCCCCTCTAGCAGCACACTAACACAACGCAACATCTAGACTCATCTGAACGCACGTCGGCCTCTCTACAAGTGATATCGGTTGATCCAGAATACATCCAGAGTTATGACCTACTTCAATCTTTCCTGACTGATACTGACGCCTGCAACTTTTGCGCAATATTATAACCTGCATCGACCTTCACGTCAACCAATAAAAAGCAAAAACCGGCTGCACGAACCTGGAACTCACGGCACACTTACACGGACCTGACAATCATATCTAACTGATGAGGAGTATACAAATACTATTTGAAGATCTGAAACCGTATAACTCGAAAAAAACGCATTGACAAGCAGTCTAGCGACCTGCATAAACATGGAGCTGCTGAAAAATAATTCTCAATTTGAATTAGCATTCAGCAGTACGAGAACGAGAAACAAGTGAGCGAATCGTGCCAAGCTATGGCGATCAAGAAGCTGCACTGAGTACGCCCAACAGCAGCAAAACATCGTTGGTTATAACACCAGAGGAGCTCGCCCTCGCGAATCCCGCCGGGTTCCCAACTGCTGCAACTGCCCTGCAACCTACTCACGTACTTACGCGAGCTAATATTCAAACAAACAACCACTTCTTCTTCTTCTTCACCGCGGCAGTGCAAGGTAATATTACTGTTGCATTCGGTCCCATAAGGTGAGCAAGTGATGACAACCAGCCTGCAGGCAGGACCTCTTCTTGTGGGAGGAAAACAGAAAACATTGGGTGGAGTAGCTCTGAGACGAACACTAGAGGAACAAAACAAATTGAACGAACCTTGTGTTGGGTACTGGCACTACCCAAGAAGTTACTCATGTCAGCAGTATTCCAAAAGAGAACAGGGAGAGCCAGAATGAGAGTACTAGAGAGCGAGAAAGAGAGAACAACAGCGAGAGAGATGGAGAGAAGTGGGGAATAGAATGTGTAGAGGCCAAGGAGGAGGGTGAAAGAAACAAAGCGAGAGAGCAGTATTTGAAGAGCCGCGTGTGGAAGGCAGCCAGTCAGTCAGGGGCCCAGAAGATCTGCTCAATTAGGAAGGTATCTTGCCTGCAACATAATCTAGCCTAGATTTAGATTTACGTTGCGTCGCTGTATTGGCTGATACTGAGCATGACGCAAGAATCCACTAAGTTGTTAGAATAATCTAATAATAATAGGTAATTCCTAACCAGGTAGATCAGGAACGAACTGAATTGGGGAAGAGACGAGGAGACTTGACGATCGCCCTTTAAGCGCCAATAAAGGTGGCGAATGAATGTGGATCTCAGCGTTTGCCGCTTCTTATTACGCGGAAGTCCAATTTCCCAAAATAGGACTAGCCCTGTGATCCATCAGTTTTAACTTTTCACCCCACCACACACATGATGAGTGAATTTTAGACCGGCAAATCGAATCAAGTAATTAAGGTGGTACCTTTGCAAGATCAGGAAGGTAAAGAAAGAAATAGCAAAAATGATATCCCACAAATAAAATGTTATATAATATTTAAATAATTTAATCCATAAATTACCAAAAAAAATTGTTGTAGTCGAGATGATAATCATCCATAAGCCAATTTAGCCAAATTTGGCTATTAATAAAATATGCAAGAGTTTTTCTAAAAAATTCTTATGCAGTTTGGCTACCTATTTGAACCATGTATTAAAAAAAACCTGGTGACTGTTTTTATTTTATTTTTCCATTTTTGGAGAATTTTTTTAATCATTGAATTTAGGACCAAAAACTTCAAATTTCTCACTAGCAAGAAAGAAAGAAAGAAAGAAAGGCTCTTCCACAGTGAAGCCCGTGTTTCAGCTGCAAGCGTTCCTGAACAAAGATTGCAAGCGTGGTCACTAGACGTAGAAACTAGACACCTGGACCAGCAATAGGATGCAGAACCACCAGGATGGATGAATCCAGCAAAACCTAGGTATGCCAGAGTGAACCAGTGAACCAGTACACTCTGTGCACTATCCATTGCAAACCTGTTATGACTCAATTGTGGATAAATCACAACTGAAGTACTAGGGTTCCATTCTAGTAACCTGTCCTGTAAACCCTCCTACTTTCACCTTAAGCTGTAACTACATGACTACCTATGTAAATGGGTAAGTAGGGATCATAAGTAAGTAGAGTAAGGAATATTATTAGCGGTTACTATGTAAGTAGATAAGGCACTTGGTGTCTACTATGTTGGTAGAAATTATTTGTGCAGGGTTTAGTACATAGGTAACGACCATGGTTAGTTGTGGAACAGGAATACAATGAAAAAGTGTTTCCTGTCCTCCACATACCATCTGGATGGTGTGTTGGTGGGTACTGGTTTAACTGAAGCCCAAAAGCTAGCACTCATTTTTTCTGGGTCAAAAATAACCTGTCTAGGTGTTCACTTACATAGCTTTTGTCTCGACCTCTTTCTTTTCAACAGAGAATTGTCAGCAACCAAACAAGGGGTGTGTCACACTGTGGCCTTGCCATTTACATTGAAAAGTATCTTAAGGCAAAAGAAGAATTATAGAAATTCAAATATTTCACTATGCAAAAATATAATTTCAAAAAAATCCGCACCAAAAGCCTTCAAAGTATCATAACTCTATAACTAATCTCAAGTTTCAAAAGAAGCCCAAATATCATCTTTAAAAAATCCAGGAATAAAAATAGACCTACTACCTAGGGGCCATAATCCTTAAACTACTATACTCTATAATGAATCTAAACATAATATCCTTGCCTTGGTAGGCAAGGCCAATAAAAATGAACACAAATCATCTGTTGCACCCTCATCATAAAGTCGTGCATGAATATGAGGACATAGTGTGATTCATATTAATTAGATCATGGGTGCGCTCAAAACTTTTACTTTTCTTTTACAGGAGATCTATTGATTGGCCCATCAGCAAATGTTTTGGAACATTGTGCGTGCCCCAATAGGATCCCATGTTTGGACCCCCCTTGCGAAACAGAAACAAATGTGCACCCCTGGAAAAAAATCCCTGTCCCACACCCCTCGCGCTCAAAAAGAAAAAAAACTGGATGGTTATGAGTGCATGCTGAGCCTTCCCATTGGCTGCATGAAATTTCTATCTCCAAAACTGTTGGTCACCATTTTCGGCCTGGGCTAATGGCATGGGCAGAAATTTGGGGACACAGTCATCTTTCATAGGTAACTGTTTAGGGTTTATTCTGAGAGTATGGGCTTTGTAGGGGCCAGGATGAAACAGGTTTAGTTTTTCTTTTCTTTTTTTTCACTTTTGATTTATGTAATGGAAATTTTATGATGGAAAAAAAATTACAACGGAAATTCACCATATTTTTCAGTTTTTCACTCAATAGATTTCAATAAAAAGTGAAAATTTGCCACCAAAAAATCACTGGGTCAGAAGTTTTGCAGTTGCATTCTTTCTGGAGGTTGGGAACAAAACCAAACACTTTTTACTTCGTGCAGTCCTGGGAATTCCCGCACCAGGAATATACTTTAAATAGCAATTGCCTTGTCTTTTGACAACTTGATCAGACATTGACAACCTAAAACCTCGCATTGTCTGGGATATGTGCGATTCTATGAATGAGTTGGGTGGTCACCTGGTGATGAGCCTCTCTCATTGGCCCCATCACAAAAGCATGTGATGAAAATTTTAAGTTTGTACACTCCCAAAATAGACATACTGTAATCTTTCTATTGGCCAATATCTCCTTCTTGCTTCCTAATGCTTTTGTACATTTTCCAAATTAGTGGTGTGTTTATAAATAAAGTTTTGCAGAGTTTTGTCAATCTCTACCCGTCAGATGGCTAGAACTCGCCCGGCGCTAAACACCCCCTAATGAGCTCTGTCCGGCGCTGGTTTCGCTTGTCTTTTTGCACACCTTTTTCAGCCTTGCACAGTTCTGCAACAAACCATGCAACCCGGTTTTAAATGTACTTCAGTTCTTCAAAAAAGCAAATAACGTCCTGCTGGTTCTTCATTGCCAACGCACACGTTTTGCATTGCAGGCGCAGGTGTTGAACCCACAACCTCCCTCAGGTAATGTAGCACTAACCACTGGCATACCATCAGGTACTAAGGACTATGTTTCTTTGAAAACTTGATTCCACACACAAACTCAAAAAGGGCAAAAATTGAAAAACCCTGCGGCAGAACAACGCAGTTCTCCGCAGGGCTGCACTGTCAGGCCCGAAACCAGCGCCGGACAAAGCTCTTTAGGGGGTATTTAGCGCCTCGCCTAGAACTCTAGGCAAATGAGTTAGCATAAAGTGAAGTACAATTGAGAACTACTCGGAGAACACATTGAGAACTTATTGAGAACATGCTGACAACCATATGGACCACATTGAGAACGCCAAAATCCAAAATAGCTCCCAACAAAGAGGAGGGCCCCTCCCCTTCCAACAAAGGGGAAAAGGGGGCCTCTTGACACCACACATCATTGGCTGTGAAAAATTTCCTATCCATATCTTGATTCAGCACCAGATACAAGTTAACACCCTTGGAGGGGCATGAGTTGGGCGAGAGTGAACCAGCATCCAACGGTGCACCATGTAGCATGGATGGATATGAAACACTTTTTCATTCTATTCCTGTCACATTGTGAACCACAGTGGTTAGCGATGTACAGACAACCGACCATTCACATGCATCTACTTATCTATCTACATAGTAATCACTTACATTCCTTACCTGTTTACATAGGTAGTGTACTGGGAGGAGGAGGCTTTACAGGATAGGTTAGCAAGGTGGAACCTTAGTAACTCTATTGTAGGTCACCCACAACTGAGTCATAACAGGTTTCCACCGTATGGTGGAGTGGTCTCTGCTGGGTCACATACACCCATGAGTTATGGGACTTATGTGCTGTTACTGTGCCACCTTTTGATTGATTAATCTTGAGTCCAGAGTATCTCAGCAATGCAATTCCTTCAATTGTATCCAACCCTTTTTTTATTGCCGAAATTTTGCCAAAATAGGAAGTCAATTTTTTTTTGAAAATGAAATGATTTTGGAGGTTTTCAATCATCAAATGTGAGGAAAAGACAATAGTAAAAGTTAAAAGATTTCCATATTTGTTTTTCAATGCAGAAAATATGGAAGGATGACTAAAGATTTGTGTCACCTTTTGATTGATTAATCTTGAGTCCAGGGTATCTCAGCAATGCAATTCCTTCAATTGTGTTCAAACCTTTTTTTATTGCCAAAATTTTGCCAAAAAAGGAACTTAAAGATTTTTTGAAAACGAAAATGATTTTGGAGGTTTTTCAATCATCAAATGTGAGGAGAAGACAATAGTAAAAGTTAAAATATTTCTATATTTGTTTTTCAACGCAGAAAATATGGAAGGATGACTAGAGATTTATACTTCATATATGGTTTATAGCTAGCTACATTTGACTAAATCCTGCTAGGGATGATGGCCACTTTGGCTACAAACAAAAATTCCTAAATTTTTTTTTTAATTTTTTTGAACACTGATTGTAACACGTTGAAGATTCCTTGGCTTTATGACCCAAGTTGTCTGTTTCGAAGACCCTCTATAGGAGGCTCTTAGCTGATGAGTGCCATAGAATTGGATAAGCACCTTTGCATCCATTGGAATAAAGGACCAAGTTTGTCTTACTTATTTGGCTTTTGTGGTAGTTACTCAAGTGAGATTCTTGAAAACTTACACTCGATGGGTCAAGTTAGCAGCACAAGTAACAACCCACATAAATGCAATGACTCCGAATTTAAGCTTGCTTGACGCTTAGACTCAATGCCAACCATTCAGTACTTGACCTAAATCTTTCTAGCTTGAGGTTGGTTCCATCTCCCACAATTCATGGTAGTCCTGAAAATATGTACAATGCTTGCCTATATATACACAATGTTGGCAGTCTTGGCGAGGGTTACCCGCTTGTCCTACATAATATGAGATTGCATTGTCATATACCAAATTCCCTTAGTGGCAAGCAAATCACCTCCAACTTTTCTGCCCTTTAAGGAACCCACTAAGAATAATTTTCAGAGCAGGCGATAGCCTTTAACCTCTGAGAGCTCAGAGGGACATTTGTGAAGTTTTACATCATACTTCTTGTCACTTAACCAGGGTTTTTTTTTTCAAATTCCTCAAGTAGGTGTCTACTGACCAGGATCCTTAGCATTAAATGGAGACTCTCCAAGTGGGCTGTAGCATTTTTACAAAAGTGCTGCTACAAGTGACGACCTAACTAGGACGTGTTTAGATCTAGATGTGGCTAATTTAATTATTTTTATTTCAAAAACTGGCGCAAAAGTCTTAGAAAATCACCCTTTAATTCATTTTCTGAAGACTAATTCGCCAAAACAAAAAAGTCCACAAATCAAGTTAAAATTTTGAAGGGAGAAAAATCTACCATTTAAGAAATGAAAATGCTCATCCAATAAAACCCAAAAAAAGGGATGTCTGAACTAGTTATCTGTTATGCATGGAAAACGTGTAGGAGTGCATGCATGTGGCCTCCAACTAGTGAGTTCGATCACTTGGCTTCAGGAGTGCATTGATGAAGCTCATGGATCAGCAGGTGGGCAGCCAGAGATCTACAAGTTCCTGTCAGCCTGAATTCTCTTAGAAGTTGCTGGCCATTTTCTAAGTTCCTGACATTCATGTTCTGTAAATTGCAAGAGTTCATTCTTATCTGAAGAGCCGCATTATGGCCTGAAATTATTTTTATAAGCACCTAACTTTGTTCTCGTGAGTGCAATATTATGACGCATGCACATTGCATAGGTGTCTTGTTCAAAGTCCCTTGTTTCATTTTGGTTGAAATTTATAGCAAATATTTTTGAGTGTGTAAACTTTGAATCCAAATGGCTGATTTCATATCTCGCCCCCCTTGATGAGTATATTATATTTCTAATTAAGGTTTTGAGTAGAGGAAATTGGGTGTAAAAAGTGCTTCAGCTATTGGGGGTCAATTTATAATGGAGTAGAACAACTCACCTGCTCTGTTATTTCTCTTCTCAATTCCACAATTTCGGGATGGGCTTCTTTCTTAATGCCACATTTGTAAGAGGAAGTAAACAGAGTGCGGTCACAGGTCTTCTCCCCTGCCCCCATCCCCCTCAGTTGTTTACAACGCAACATTTTGCTAATTTGTGCGTTGCTTTTCGGCAAATGAAGTTGGAACCAATGTTGGGTGCATACCCGGCTTGGAAGGTTAGAACCATCAGGTCTGGTTAGAATGATAATCAGAGCTCGAATCAGATTTTTATTTATGTTTTAGAGAATCCAACCTAGAATTGGACCCAGATTATTTTTTAGAGAACTGGACCTGGAGCTGAGTTCTTAGTTTTATTTAGGTATGAAATCAAAATTGAAATCAAGACTTGAAAAAAAATTGAAATTTTTTTTTTTTGAAAAACAAATTAAAAAATTAAACGACTAGAACCATGGCTTAATTAAAAGTTAATCGACAGTTAACTATTGTTTCTTATATGAGTTAGTAAGAATTGGACCAGAATCAAGTCTAATTTTTGAAATTGGAATTGGAATCAAAATGAATTTTTAAAAAAATAATCAGACCTAGAACTAGATTCCTGTGACTTTTATAAATGATTTTTAAAATAATAAATAGGCCTAGAAGTAGGTTCTTTATAAATAAAAGTAAAGAATTGCTGAACACTACTTGAAACCAATGTTGGGCAGCTACCCAGTTTGAAGGCTTAGAACCACAGGTTCCAATTCCAGTTAGTAAAGACCAAACCAGAATGGGGTTCTGAGTTTTTAAGAATCGAAACCATACTGAAACTGAGTTCCTGGTTTTTCTACAATTAAAACTGGAATTGGAAATGGGACTTTTGGAGAGAAAAAAGTATTTTGAAAAAAGAAGGACTAGAACCAGGGGCCAGCTGCAGGTTAACTGAAATTTTACCACCAGTTATGGTCAAACTTACTCAGGACCAGACCAAAAAACTAGGTTCGATTCCTAAAACCAGAACTTGAATTTTTTGGATTTCCAAGCTCCATTGCTTGTGGAACTGATGTAACTTAAAGGCATATCTTGTGTATCGTAGGACATAGTTAGGGTTTTTTTAGGGTGCTTTATTGCATGGTGATGTGACCATCACCTTTTGGCAGTTTGTCCTTGAAGAAAAGAGACCATGGTGGCCAGCAGTGACTATGCTATTACTTCTTTTATTCAATTTCTAGTCTGTGGTTGAGTGTTGCATTGGCCGATAAGCTTTGTAAGGATTTGTTGGACGGAGGCGTTGTATGGTGGGAATGCAAGTTGATGGATGGAGATAAGGAGTGAGAGGAAGGATTTAAGGGAGCAGAATTCTTGGCAAAGGAAGCTAAGTATTTTGTGAAAATTGGTGTTGCTTTGGGTTTTTATGTTCTTTGCAAGACAAAGTTTACATCCTAATTTTACTTTTCGTTGTGTAAACAGTTTTCTTTGAAGTCGTAGAGTAGAATAATGCATGTGATGTGTTGTGTTTTCCTTAACTTGAAATCGGAAGTGGTGGAAAGGATGGCAATGTTTAGGTTCATAAATCTTACAAGTCCAATGTGCACAAGTTTGGGAAAATTCCTCTCTATTATGGGATAATGGAATAAGGGTCTCTAGGTTTGGAATTTCTTGGTTGACCAAACAAAGGGAATCATTTGGGTTTTTCTCCTCATGTGCAAAGGATGATACTTGTCACTGACTTGACAAGTGAATTGGGAGAGTTCTGATCCATTCTCTCCAGTTTAGGGTTGTTAAGGATTGAAGTAAACAGAATGTGTTTGAGTGGTTGTGTGTGTGTGTGTTAATTCCTAGAAGTTTGTCTCCATGATACTATCAATAAAACTTTTCAATTGTGTGAATAAGTTATGTGTATGAAAGGTAATGCAACTGGTATGGTGGCAAAAACTTCTCTACCCCCAATTTTGGTATTAGAGTTGGTTGGTTAGTAAATTCTAATAAGTGATTTGTGTGTGTGTTTATACCATGTCAGTCTACTGTGATGATGTAGAGGTGGAGCATAATCAAACAATTGAATGGACCAAAATAGGAGAACTGACTTGGAGGAGGCTCAACATCAAGAGGGAAATCTTGCTATGAGTGAATTCGACTTTCCTTTTCCAAGATTTGATATTCTACCAATAGTTGGAGCTTTCATCCTCCAACTACAAGGGTTTGGGGTGGTTCACATCATGGGCTTGGATTTAAATTGAACAAAGGTAGGTGATCAAGTTATTCTTGTAGTGCATTTTAGTTTTTACTCAAGAAGTCAAGTATGGTTGAAAACTAGTGATGGAGCAAGAAACTAGACAACGGTTGCCCGAGAACATACCAAATATTTCTTCTCTACCATCTTTGCCTAGTCCACTAGCTATTGAATTACATGAAAAAAGTGAATCGATCCCTAGAGTAGGAGACTTGTGGATCCCCATTACTACTGTCTTGCTTCATCACAAAATTAGATTCTTTCCATCAAGAATTGAAGGATTATTCATTGTAGGAAACAAAGTAGTGCGAGTAGAGCACATAGTTGAAAAATCTAGGATTTTAGTTTGGAGGTTAGGAAAAGATTCTAAGGGGGAATGGATGTGGAACTATGAACATGAAGACAAAATGCACTATAGTTTAGTCTAGTTATTCGTTGGATTGTTCATTATGTTGAATGACAACCCAAACCAAGATATAAAAATATACTAGATTAAAATAGGAATAGACTAACAAGATGACTAGTCCTAAAGGGATGGATGAGTTATTTTGGGGAAGGTTAGAGATGACTACAAAGGTCCAAAACTATGATGAAGTCAAACTATTCAAAATTGTTCACCGCAATCTGTAAGGTAAGGTGAAAGAATGGTACAAGTGCATTGAACTTGTTCCTACTGATTGGGCTACCTTGAAAGCTACCATGGAATAGAAATATAGAGTTATTGACCTTAAAGAAATCAAAGTGCAACTTGATGCAATCAAGTAAAAACCTTTAGGTAATGGGTGCAATTGTATTATGATAGACTGGAAAAATTATTTACAAGGGGAAATTTTTTTAAGTGGAACAAAGGAGGAGGTTTTTGTCAAAATTAAAACCAAAAATCAAGAAATTGTGCATTGTGTGGGATTGTGCCAACATGGAGGCTTTATTGGCTATTGCTTTGGAGCTAGAAAAAGTTCTTGGGGAATTAAGGGAGACACCATTTGATCCCCTCAAGGAGCAAGAAGAATTCATGAATGTTACAAATGCGATGGTTGAAAAGTAGACCCAAATGCTAAGCAATTTTTTGGTCAATTTCTTCAAGAAACAAACAAAATTATAACCAATAGCTATTCAAGTGGGTTCTTCTAGTTTCAATGGTTGCGAATTTTGTAAATCAGAAGATCACCGAGCTATGATTTATCCAAAGTATGCCAACTTTTAACCGAAGTGCCAAAAATGTGGAAGGCTACATAAAACATAGAACTATGGTTTGAAGTATAATTTCTATGGCAAGATGGGGCAAATTGAAGACAGGTGTTGGAAGAAAAACTTTAAAAGTGGAATTATTGTTGCAAAATTTTTGGAGGTTCTTGTTGATGATGAGGAAACAACACTAACCCAACTAAATAAAAATGTGTCACTACAAGGAATCCTATCCATTCCAACCCATGCATTTGCAACTTGTGTCCAAATCAACCATTTTTGCGACTTTAAATCTGATTGTCCCCCGTGGCACTTGGTAAAAACGATTGGTAGTCACATAAACGACCACAAAGTGGTTTGTAGTTGCATATGCAACTTATACTTGCAATTAATGTCGATTTGGAAGAAAATGAATATGAAAAATATATTTATATCATCGATTTTTAGTGGCATCCCAAAATAAATGAAAATGTAGTTGTTTTTGTGACTTCAAAGGTGGTTCAAAGGCCATTGGATACCATGTGGCATCCTGTCAACTTGATTTGCGACTATAAATTTTAATCGCAAATGCACATGTAATCAAATGTGAAAGAAAAGGAGTTGACCAATGAAATTGTTAGATTTTGTGGTATAATTGTTTTCCTTCAACTTTTTTCAATGAATTAACCATCAAATGTGTAGTAAGGTTTGGCGAGTTTGTAAAAATTTCAAAAGACCCATGGCAATTAATGGTAAAAATAGGGTTAAGTAATAGGTATTTTATCATATTGTTGACATGTGATAATGTTCTTGTATTAATTATTTAATCAATTAGGCTATGTAATTTATTTATTAAATAGGTTATGGTTTAGGTAGTAAGTGTAATTAAATAATTAGGTAGGTTATGCAATTAATGTATTAAATAGGCAATAAATAGGATATGTAATAAGTAGCAAGTAGCAAGTTGGTCATATGTATGTGGGTTAAATAATAAATATTTTATCATGTTGATATATGTGATTTTTTTGAATTAATTACTATATTAAGTAGGCAATGTAATTTATTTATTGAATATATTAGGTAGCAGGAATAATTTATGACCCATTTCATATCATACATTTAGATTACATTTTTTTGGTATAATTATGATCTATTATAAGCAAAATTGTATAACATAATTTCTTAAATCAAATAGATGTTTGAGATGTGAAAAAATATAATTTATTTTTACATAAAAAATTTATCATAATTTTAAGTAAAAATTAAAATATTATAAGTGTAAACATAATACAATTTATAGTTCAATAAAATTAATTAATTATGTGGCATTAATCAATATTTAGAAATTAAAATTGATTATTTAGATTAATCTTTTATATCAGAAATATAGTTAATAAAATAAATTTTATTATATTTCTATCATAATTTATTTAAGATTCATTTATAAATATTATATGTGAATAAATTATATATCACACATTTTAATTAAATTCTATTGGTAAAATTATGGTATATCAAAAGAAAAATTGTGTAATATAATTTTAGAATGAAATGAAAGTTTAAAATATGAAATTTATTTATGTATTTGTTATTATATTATCCATTTATAAATCATGTGATTGAATTTATTTTTTCCATGGAATGGTCTTTGAAATTGTATTGAATAACAAAATTCAAATATTTTTCTTTTTAGATTAATTTCTATTTTCAAGATATGTTTGTGTACATTACTAGAAAAAATTTAAGTTTAAACTTTAATCTTGTCATTTGGACGAAATCTTAATAAGTATCAAAGTTCAAAGATGATATTTTGTGTAATGTTTAAAATCAAATAGGTTAAATAAAATGCACATAATTTATTCTCCACAACAAGTGGGGTGGCTTGGTGGTAAAGGAGTTGATCTCCATCCTTGGGGTTCAAGGATTAGTCTTCATGAATGGCATGGGTTGTGGTCAACATTGGAATGTTGATTGAATATTCCCTACCTACATAGCCAACATATTCTAAATGTCTACAAGGTAACCCTAAGTAGGCATAATAGGTGGCCTACCTAACAACCTAAACTAATTTTTTAAGCCTAGCCTATGTAATGACACATGTCAACATGGTACATGTTGAATTTAATGAAATTAACAATAATACAATATTATTATTATTATTTAAATAATAAATATTTTTAAATATATAAATAATGTGACTACATTTTTTAATTGTAAAATCAATCACAAAATGATGATGCCACGTAAGTCGGTTTGGATGGATGAAAAGTTCATGTAAGTCGCATCTTTATGCAATTGCCTTTGCAACTTGATGCCATGTATTGTCTTTTGTGACTATAATTTTATGCGACTTGTCTAAGGCGACTAAGCATTATAGTAAGTCGCATGTGGTAATTACGATTAAAAAATGGGTTGTAAATCTAGTCAAATATTTGCAAATTCCTTGTAATGTGTGGATTTAACTATGATGTGTTTTTTCATGTTTGAGTACCCAAGAGGAAGATACTTATAAACATGCCAATTGATGCAATCCCCAATCTTGATAATAAAGACCTAAGAGCTAGCAATGATGGTGTTGACATAGAGATTAGGATTGATGAGAGTAGCAAATGAAGTCAAAGATTATCTCCCACTTTATAATAGGGAACATATCTTTGAACCCCATGATAACAATCCTAACTATACCATGTGAATTGGAATATCTAAAAGGACTAGTGAAATTAGCAAGGTGGAAGAAAAATGAAGTAATGCAGTCCAATCAAATTGCAACAATTGCATCAACTATGCCCAATTTAAGGACGATCAATATAAATCAGACCTACACCAAGACCATACAACTATTGGTTGAGATGAATAACCACATCATATAGGGCTTAGTTGATACTAGCATTTCCATGTCTATCATTGCTACCAATGTGGTTAGAAAGTTTAGATTAATACATTTAGTTGCTAGTTTAAAGTCTTATAAGACAACTTCTGGAAAAATAATCCAAGCTTTGGGAAGGATTAATGACCTTCTAATCCAAGTTGGAGATGTGGTGTGCAAAATGGACTTCATGGTTGTTGACACAAACAGGTTTGATGTGATGCTTAGGCTAAAATTTTTCATTAAGATTGGTACAGTTGTTGACATTGAACACCAAGTCATACAAGTATGCTATGGCTTAGAATTTAATGTGTAAATGCTATCATTAAATATGATCAATATGTTGCAATGGATCAACAACAATTTGGGGTCTAAGTTTTAGGAACTACAAATTTGAGATGATTCTAACAGGAAGGGAAATAAAAGAACCTCGTCAAATTAGACCTTTTTAATTCTATGAAGAAACTGAATCTAAATCTAAATCAACACGTGACAATGATGAAAACCCAAATGCAATGGTAGGTGATAATCAGCTTAAACTAATTCTACAAGAAAGAAAGAACAAGGAAATGGAGTTGAATGATAATGAACTAGAAGCATTGGTTAGAGATGAAACACTTAGATGGATGTTGGGATTGTCATTTGAACAATAATTAGAAAAGCTTATGGAAATGTCTTCATTTGATGATGATGGGTGCAAACGAAATACAATGAACTGACATGATTACTTTTAAAAAAAACTATATGTCTTTTATCTCAATTTTTTTTTTCATATGAATGAATTTTGGAACAATTTGTTTTGCAACTTGTTATAATAAATGTTTATAGATGTCCAAGTACATGACATGTTTTTTTCTTCATCATTTTTTAATAAATATGAAAATTTGAAAATGTTTTAATTCCTTGTAAGTTTAGTGTTTCATCTTTTAAAATGATATAATAATTTCAAATCATAACAAATTTTTATTTTCTTACATTTTTATGTTTTCTTATATAATAAACTACAAAATTTCTTAACACATCATGTACATTTTACCCCATTTATGTGTGGCAAAGGACTTTTGAAGTTCTAAAATCCTAGATCAATTTTGGAAAGTTCTTTGAATTTTTTAAGTTTTAGAATTCCACATATTTAAAGGTATGAATTATTTTTTAATGTGGCTAATAGGTCTTTATCCTCCTAATTTGTTTCCCATCAAATGGTTTTTATTATATAAGTCCTTTTCATAGTCTTTTGCAAAATTAATTAATGTCTAACGTGTTGTTGTTCACTTTTAGAAATCCTAAATCAAAACTTAAACTTAAAATTTCATCAAATGGATTTTTGATTTGAATTCCTTAACATTCATATGTTCATGAAAAAAAAATAACTTGCCATGATTACCATGGCTTTAAATGGCAAACCATAAATATTTATCCAATTTTGACTATTTTTCTTTGTAGTTTGACACCCTTTTTGGCTCGTTGGAATGTGATTACAATGTGGTTGCAACCTGATGATTACCAGGATTGGCTCAAATGGGTCAACCTTAATAATGTATAATAGATTGATGATATACTTATTATATTTCAAATCAATTCTAAGAAAAAAATAATACCACTAATAGAGAAGCCAAAGGAAGAAACCAAGTGTTGGGAGGAGATTAAGGGGAAAATTAAGTTTGATCTTAATTTGGACTTATAGGAAGTCCAAAAATTGTGGCAATTGCTGGAAAAGTTCTTTGATGTATTCGTTTGGAACAAATTTAAACTAGGATGTTGTTTTATTGGAGAACATTACATAGATATGTAGGGTTTTTCATCTTACAAGACCACTTCAAATAAACTCTCCTTTTGGGAAGAGGCAAAAGTTAATAAATAAATACAAGCTTTGGTTGCTTTGGGGAAGATGTGACCTAATAACTTGGAGTATGCATGCAAGGTTATTAATTTACTAGTAAAAAAGGATGGAAACAACTGTTTATATGGGGACTACAAGCCTCTGAACCTTAAAATAGGGAGATACACATTTCCAATGCCACTACTTGATGACATCCTTAGTTAGTTGGAACACTCTGAGTAATTTTTTGCACTAACCTGCAAAATGGTTTTTGGCATATAAAGATGGCACTAGGAAATTGTGAAGAAAATTGTTGTCATCATAAAAATTGGAATTTTTTAATAGACAATGATGCCATTTGGATTAAAGAATGCCACAAACACATTTACTAGGACGATGATGGAGGTGTTCCAAGGATGGATGCAACAATTTTTGAAGATGTTTGTGGATGATTTAAACGTCCACAATGCATCTTGGTCGAAACATATAAAACATTTGGGCATGGTGTTAATAAGATAAAATGAAATCAACTTGAAATTGAATCCCAATTTTAATGTGTTTTTGCAATTAAGAACATAAGTTCCTTAAGGCATGTAATCAGCAAGAAGGGTACCATGCCTAACACTTTGAAAATAAAAGCAAAAGAAAAATTTATGATACATGTTTATGTTACCAATGTTTATGCATTCCTAAGATTAACTAGATACATCAAGGGCCATGCAAAGATTGTTGTTCCTTTGTTTGAATTGACAAAGAGGGACGTAGTTTTCAAATGGGTTCCCATTTGCCAAAAAGCCTTAGATGCATTGAGGAAAACATTGATACAAGCTCTGATATTATATCAGCCAGATTTTAATAGGACTTTCATACTGGATATAAATTGGTCCACTTAAGGAGTTGGAACAATTTTTTCTTAGAAAGATGGGCGGAAAGAACATGTGTTGGCTTATGCTAACAAAGGCCTATCATCAGTGCATAAGCATTTACATCTGATGGAAGGAGAATGTTATGCATTAATTTGGGGAATTATGCATTTTAAGTAGTACCTATACAGGAACCACTTCACATTGAAGACAAATCATAAACCACTAAAGTGGTTGGCAACTATGAGAGATGCATATGGGAAGCAAGATAAAGTGCTAAATATGGTAATGTTGATGCATAGGATCTAAAGATGGTAAAAAAAATGGGCATTCAAACTTGGGTGGGTAAGAGAAGTGTAAGGCATGATGGAGTAACATCGTGTGGATTTGAGCTTCCATAAATCTATGTGGTTGAAGCTAAAAAACAAAGCTTGCAAAAAAACTTGGAAAAAAACAAAAAGGATTTAGGGGATGTGGAAGCTACTGAAAGGATGTAAGCTCAAACTTCTAAAAAGATACGCTTGCCAATGCCTTCAAAGAATTTGCCATTATTTATTAATGTGAAATTACATCTAGAGTTGGCCTTGGCAACTCAAGAGATGGTGGACCTAGGAGATGATTCAAATGAATCAAGAGAAGAAAATGAAAAGGACCAAAACAATGAACACCACAATGACATCTATAATGCTATTAATTATTTCATTTTTTTGAATGGAGGGAGAATGCCTAATGAATGTGTATCACAAGAATCAAATATAATCAAGAAGAGGATACTCAATTATTACTAGCATGGTGATATGTTATTTTTCAAAAGATTTATTGTGCCAAAACTAAGAGAAAGAAAGCAAATCATTGAAGTCATGCATGCTAAATTAAAACACTTTAATGAACAATGCACCTTAATTGAGATTTGCAAAAGGTACTATTGGCACAACTGCACTTAGGAAGTTGACAAGGTAGTGAGAACATGTCATCAATGTTAGTTGGTGAAGAGGACGGGAAGCACTAGGTTTGATACTAAAGAGCTTAAGAGCATACCTATATTCATGACCTATTTTATTGCATTGTTTTGGACACAACTAGTCCACTTCTTAAAACCAAGTTTGGCAACAAGTACATACTAGTTCCCATCAACCATAATTCAAAATGGTGTGAAGCTAAGGCTATCCCTAATCGTATAGTAACAATTGCTACAACTTTTCTTGAGGAAGAGATTATTTGCCAGTATGGAGTTTTGAGATTTTTGTTAACTAATAATGGCAAAGTATGGGCTAGTGAGTTTGACAATTTGTGCAAGGTTTATGGGATACAACACCAATTCACTACACTTCAATGGGCATTTTGTAATGGCATGGCAAAACGCAAGATAAAAATTATCAAACATGGTGTTATTATGTTATTGTTATGGATCGGACTAGTGCGAGGCAAGGCAAGGAAACATGGCTATAACCAAGTAGGGAAATACAAGACAAGACAAGACAAGATAGGACAATACTGAAGGACTAAGAACTTTGTTGATCCATCAACTGGTGTTGGTCTGTTGGAAGGTTGTCCCCCAGACCATCTCCTTTTATAACCCTAAACCATCCTATCTTGAGATGCCGAGACGTGGCTGCATTGCTGAGACGTGGTTGAGACGTGGCTGCATTGTTGCATTACCGAGATGTGGTTGCACTGCTGCACTGCCGAGATGTGGCTGCATTGCTACATTTCGGAGATGTGGCTGCACTGCTGCATTGTTACAACGTTGAGACATGGTAGCACTGCTGAATCTATGTACCCTACTTTTGTGTTGTCAGATCCAAGCCATGACATTATCCCCTCCTCAAGCGACATCTTCCAGATGGAGCCGGTTTGTTAGGATACTGTTGGTGGAACCGATTAATTAAGTTTTGGGCATGAATTAGGTTTTCAGCAGGCTCCCAAGTAGCTTCAGGAGGAGGGTAGCCTCGCCAAAAGACAAGGTACAAGAGCTTTCCACGAATCCTCTTGGAGTCCAGGACCTCCTAAATTTCAAACTCTTCTTGACCTTCAATTTTGACTAAAGCTAGGGGTTCTCGATGATGTTTTGGGATCCGGTTTTCATGATAGGGCTTAAGCAAGGAGACATGGAAAACATTATGGATCTTGAACTGGGGTGGAAGCTCCAACTAGCAAGCCACTAGACTAACAAATTTGGCGATTTTGAAAGGTCCAAGGCGTTTATAATCCAACTTGGCACATGGGCGAGTGGTAGCAATGTTCTTTTTGAGAAGCCAGACCTTGTCTCCAACCTTGAAGTTTGGATGGTCCTTGCGTTGGCGGTCTGGGTGCTTCTTTTGCCATTCTTGTGTCAGCTTGAGCTCTGCCATAAGGTCATGTTGAACCTCTCCAAGCCTCTTGGCCCTTTCTTTAGCCAAGGGGTTTACTGAGTCTCCATGAATTTCAAGGCTGAACCTAGGATGAAAGCCGTAATTGGCAAAAAATAGACTGATATCGGTCGATGCATGCGTTGTGTTGTTATAAGTGAATTTTGCTTGAGATAGCAAGGCCAACCAGCCGTCCTATTGGTAGCTCACAATGCAACGAAGGTATTGCTCGAGTGTCTGGTTTGTCAGTTCAGTTTGTCCATTTGTCTTGGGGTGGAAAGTTGAGGATAGCCGAATGTCAACTCCAAGGAACTCGAATAGGCGTCGCCAGAACTTGGATGCAAACTGAGGGCCTCTGTCGGACACAATTTCCTCGGGGAGTCCATGCAGCTGGACAATCCCGTCTAGAATTGACTGAACTGTCTCTTTTGCCATGATCGATTTGGAACAAGGGGTGAAATGGGCCATTTTGGTGAGATGATCGACCACACTAGTATTGAGTTCTTGGCTTTGATAGTAGGGAGGTCCGTGATGAAATCCATTACAATAGATCCCCAAGGTCAGCTAGGAATTGGCAGGGGCTGTAGGAGTCCAAACAGGCGATGCCTGGGAACCTTGGATCAAGCACATGTATCACAAGATTTGACATACTCTCGTAGTAGCCTATTCATCTTGGGCCACCAATAATTCCTTGACATTAGTTCGTGAGTCCATGCCATTCTGAAGTGACCAACCAGGGTGTTGTCGTGGCATTCTCTCAGGATCTTTAGGCGTATAGGTCCTTCAGGTACATAAATCAGGTTCTTTCGAAGGAAAAGTTCGTCTTGCTGCTCAAACTGATCCAGATCATCATGATTTGGGTTCCTTGGTCATTCTTGGAGTTCCTTCTTGATGTTGGTAGCCCAGGTATCTTTCTCAGTTGCCATCTTGATGTCCTTGACAAGGTATGAATCTAGGAGGGTTGATTGTTGCTACAACTCAAAATCACTCGGGCTTGAGTAAGGTTTGGGTCTGTTGACCGTAGGCCTCATCCCCCGTTCGAAACTCATATTCTGAACGGCGAGATAGCGTGTCAGCCTTCCCTTGCTAGGTACCGGGCTGATATTGAATCTCAAAGTCGAAATTAGTTAGGAAAATAGACCAGCGTGCACTGGCGACGATTCAAGGTCCAGGTAGTCGTGAAATACAGGAGATTCTTGTGATCTATCAAAACTTGGACTTGATGTTGAGCTCCGACAAGATACGGTCTCCATTGCTCGAATGTCGTGATGATTGCCAGGAGTTCCTTATTGTAGACCTAGTAGTTGATTTCGGCACTAGTAAGCTTCCGTGAATAGAAAGCAACCGGATGCAACAACCCATCTATTCCAAATTGAAAGAGGATAGCTCCCAAGGCAAAATCCAAAGCGTTTGTTTCCACAATGAATGGCTTGGCAGGGTCGGGATGTATCAGGACTGGTGTAGAGGTGAATGCCATCTTAAGAGTATCAAAAGCAACCTGGGTCATTGGATTCCACGAGAAGGGCTTGTCCTTGCAAGTCAGGGCTATTAGCGGTGGTGTGATCTTGGAATAGCCTTTGATAAATCGATGATAGAAATTGGCAAACCCCAAGAAGCATTGAACATCCTTGACCGAGGATGGAGTAGCCCAACACTGGATGGTCTCGACCTTTGACTTGTCCATGAAAATGCCATCTAGAGAGATCACGTAGCCAAGGAACGCCACTGAAGACTTGTCAAATTCACATTTTTCCAGCTTGGCGTATAAGCCATGCTCTCGTAGCGTCGCCAGCACCAATCGTACATGTTTGTCGTGGTCTTCCTGGTTCTTGGAAAAGATTAAAATGTCATCCAAATAGACCACGACACATTCGTCCATGTACTCCCAGAAGATATCATTCATCAGATGCTGAAAGACTGTGGGTGCGTTGGTGAGGCCAAAGGGCATCACCGTGTATTCGAAATGGCCGTAGCGTGTGCGGAAGGCTATCTTCCACTCATCACCGAGGTGAATCCTAAGCAAGTTGTAGGCTCCACGAAGGTCAAGCTTGGTGAAGATCTTCCTGGTACATAGCCGATCTAAGAGGCCTGAAATCAAAGGCAAGGGATATTGATTTTTTTTGGTTATCTTGTTTAGTCCACGATAATCCACACAGAGTCGGAGGGAGCCATCCTTTTTCTTGACAAATAGAATTGGGGCGCCAGCTAGAGACTTGGAATGCTGGACGAACCCCTTGGCAAGGTTTCTAGTAAAGTAATCACGCAGGGCTTGGAGTTCCGGTTCTGATAGTCCATAGATAGGACCAAAGGGTGGTGAGTGTCCTTCCTCTAGATCAATCGGGCAGTCGTATGGACGATGTTCGAGGAACTGATCAACCTTATTCTTTTCAAAGACATCAACAAAGTCCTTGTACTTCTCGGGGAGTTTGACAAGTTTTGGTTCTGATTGGGGGTTTTTGTTGTTGGCTGGGTTGACATGGATGGCAAAGACTTGAAGATTCTTAGTAGCTTGATAGAAAGGTACTGTTCCATCAAAGAAGATTCGGATAGGGTTGGTTTTCTGGGCAGGATTCTCGACAGGATTCTCGACAGGATTCTTAACAGGACAAGGTTTGGTTCTAGCCACCGGGGGGTTCTTGATTGCAGGACTTGACAAGACTGGAATTCGTTCCGACCCTCTTTGGGTTCTTGACCACAGGGTTTTTGGTAGGACTTGACAAGGTGTTTTTCTGGGCTTGGGGTTCTTGAGAGGTGCACCGTTGTGTGCTAAAGGTGAGGGTTCTAGATCGCCAATCAATGATAGGGTTGTGCGCTTTTAGCCAAGGCAGACCAAGGATGACGGGATGGTGAAGGGTTGAGATGATGTTGAAAATAAATTTTTTCGCGTGCTTACTGATACAGAGTTCCAGAGGGGTTGTCTCATGTGTGATTGCACCAAAAGCAATGGTTCTCCCATCAATAACCTCCACCAGAACAGGGGTTGCCTTCTTGACCACAGGAATGTTGTGTTGGGCGACAAATGTTTGGTCGATGAAAGAAGAGGTGGCGCCGGAATCCACCAATGCTGACACTTGTGGTATTTCTTCTGGAATACGAATGATGTCCACATGCTGAGTGAAGCTAGGATTGGGACCAACGGCTAAACAAAAGCCTTTGCAAAGGTGGTGCCGGGTGAGATCCAGTCGCACGGGTCTTACTATGACTAGATGTTTTTGTTTTCCAATACTTGGGGAGTTTCCACAGCTTGCACTTGAAGTTTGACAAGCTTTTGAGGGCACTGGCGAGCTATGTGCACAGTAGAGGCACAAGTTGTTTGTTTATCGGCGAAGTTTCTCGGCCTCTGTCAAAGGTTTGAACTTGGTTGTGTCAATCTGCATCGGGGCATGTCCGAAAGAGGCAGGTTAGGCAACTATTGTTGTTTGGGGAACTAAGGGGAGTGTAGTAGGGCGACTATTCCAAAGCTAGGCGTTGGAGGTGACTTTCTTTTCCTGGCGATGTTCAAACAGACGATTATCGCACCAAATTGCCTGGGTGATGGCTTCACTGAAGGAAGAAGGGTTTGCGAATGTCAGCAAAAGATCTTGAACATCGTCACGAAGCCCACAACGAAACTGATCAATCAAGGCAGTTTCTCCCCAGTTGACGTCGCAGGCAAGCTGCCTGAATTCTGAGGCGTAGACGGTGGCCGAACGTGTCCCTTGCTGGAGTCGACGCAGCTTGTTGGCTGAAGTCCTAGCCTTGTCACTGTCCCCAAACACTGCTTCAAATTCCGCCATAAAGGCGTTGAAATTTTGTAGGAGAGGGGATGATGTTTCCAGGATGGGAGCAAACCATGCTGTAGTTGTCCCAGTGAGTAGGGTTCCAACAAATCCTACACGAGTGGTCTCATCTAAATAGTGACGAGGGTGTAGTTGAATGATCAGGCGTACATGGCTAACAAAGCCTCGAAATTTGGGGTGTGTTCCGTCGAACTTTTTTGGCAGGCTGATCTTGGGCTCTGGGGCGACCATTGCAAGGGCAACGGGTATTGGGGCAGGAGGTTGTGGCTGATCTTGCATGCGGTTCACTGAGTCTCTAAATGTGGCATTTTCTTGTTGAAAGTGCTGAAGGGCAGCGAGGATTTGATTGAGGTCAATGTTTGATTCCGAGTTATCCATGGTGGTAGTTATCGATGATAACGATGAGGTTGAAGGTTGTAGGGAGGCTTGAGGTCCAACAAGAGTCTTGTTATGGTGCTACTGCACTCGGTTCTGACGTGATTTCTGCCTCTGGATTCGATGCAAACGGTGGTGGTTCCGAACTGAAGCAACAAAAATCTCAAGAAAATGGGTATGATCCCGTCTAGAATTCGGATGTGGCAGCGCTTGAAACTGTAGCAAGCTAAAAGAACGCAACTTCTACAAATGTCGATCTTCAGATTCCTGCAAAAATCGATGGAGGAGCAATGGGCAAGTTTAATCTTCCAGCGCCCGTGAAAATTACTATAGTTAGCAATTCCAACTCTGCAGAAGCTAAAAAAGAAGAAGATGTGATTTAGCTTGGCACTGGCACAAATGGATTTCTATGGCAGGCTAGTGGAGATGCATCTGGCAAGCCACAAGAATAAGCAAAAGTAAGTCAGACGCTGATCACTAGGCTGTAGAAGATCGTGAAGAACAACAACAATTGGCACATAAGAAAGAGGGCATGATGGCGAGGATGATGGAAAAACTGCCAAGACATCTGCACCACCATCGCAACAACAACAACAAAACTGTTATAGATCCTGTTGCTACTAGTGTTGACAACGGCAACAAGGCTATTGATTTTGAATAGAAGAAGGAGCAGACCAAACTGTTATGGACCGGACTAGTGCGAAGCAAGGCAAGGAAACATGGCTACAACTAAGCAGGGAAATACAGACAAGACAAGACAAAATAGGACAATACTGAAGGACTAAGAGCTCTATTGATCCATCAACTGGTGTTGGTCTGCTGGAGGGCTGTCCCCCAGACCATCTCCTTTTATAACCCTGAACCATCCTATCTTGAGATGTCGAGACGTGGCTGCATTGCTGCACTACCGAGATGTGGCTGCATTGCTGCACTGCCGAGACGTGGCTGCACTGTTGCATTTTGGAGACGTGGCTGCACTGTTGCACTACCGAGATGTGGCTGCACTGCTGCATTTCAGAGACGTGGCTGCACTGTTGCATTTCAGAGACGTGGCTGCACTGCTGCACTGTTGCAACGCTGAGACATGGTAGCATTGTTGAATCTATGTACCCTACTTTTGTGTTGTCGGATCCAAGCCATGACAGTTATCTCATCTTCTAAAATATGTAGACAAATGAGATTCACAATTATAGCAGGTTTTGTTTGGATACTAATGTCGGATGTAAGCCCACACTAAATTTTCACCTTTTATGATCATGACTAGATGAATGCCTAAGGTAAAGGTGGACAATTATCTAGGTTTACTTACATGAGAGATTAATGATAATATTGGAATGGAGAAGATGGCAAAACATGTTATTGCCAAGATGGAGTTGATTGTTGGCATGCACTTTAACATTCTTGGGTATGTGGACAAGGTGCAACAAATTTTTTTTTAAAAATGTATGCTCTAAGAAAAGGGAAATAGATGTTTCCAAGTTTTGTTGCAAGAAAAGACATGGTGAAAATGAAAAAGCCAGGAAAGAAAAAGGCTTAGAAGCAAATTGGGAAGGACCATACTTGTTTGTAGGGTATGTTGATTAAAAGGAACTAATTGAGTCTCATGAAGGAGGACGCACATGCATTATCAAGGGGTGTGATGAAAATCAATAGCAACGGCCATTAAGGGATGTTCAATTATTTTATCTTGCAATGTGATTTGATGGAAACTACAAGGTTGTAACTAAATCAAGATGGGAATGGTTACATATGTGACCTAAAGGCATATCTTGTGTATTGTATGACATAATTAGGGTTTTTTTTTTGGTGCTTTATTGCATGGTGATGTGACCATCACCTTTTGGTAGTTTGTCTTTGAAGAAGAGAGGCGATGGCATCTAGCAATGATTATGCTTTTACTTCTTTTCTTCAATTTCTAGTTTGTGGTTGAGTGTTGCATTGGTTGATAAGCTTTGTGAGGATTTGTTGGATGAAGGCGTTGTATGGTGCAAATGCAAGTTGATGGATGGAGATAAGGGAGAGAGAGAGTAAGGATTTAAGGGAGTAGCATTCTTGGCAAAGGAAGCTAAGTATTTTGTGAAAATTGATGTTTTTTTGGGTTGTTCTATTCTCAACAAGATGAAGGCCATATGCCAATTTTACTTTCCACGGCGTAAACAGTTTTCTTTGAAGTCATAGAGCAGAATAATGTATGCGATGCATTGTGTTTTCCTTAACTTGAAATCAGAGGTGGTGGAAAGGATGACAGTGTTTAGGTTCATAAGTCTTACAAGTCCAATGTGCACAAGTTTGGGAAAATTCTTCTCTAATGCGGGATAATGGAATAAGGGTCCCTGGGTTTGGAGTGTGTGTGTTAATTCCTGAAAGTCTGTTTCCAAGATACTATCAATAAAACTTGTCAATTGTATGAATAAGTTGTGTGTATGAGAGACAATGCAAGTTATGTGGTGGCCAAAACTTCTTTGCCCCCAATTTTGGTTACACCGGAACCTCTCTAATTAATGGTCTAGAACCGGTTCTTGATCAAATTCAAGAACCACCCAGCACTCGTTGGAACAAGGAACCCCACACATGTGATCATATGCTTATTCCATGGTGTCTGGGCTTCATTGTACAACCACAACTTCATGTGAGACTGTCCTACTATAGTTCGGGCACACGTCCATGAGGCATGCACACCTGACAACAGTGTTGAAGCTCATTAATATGCTTAAAAATATAGAGAGTAGGTTTCCACGTCGACGAAACTCTTGGCTCGCCCTAGCTAATTAGTTGAAAGATAGGTGCCTATCCTGAGTAGGGTTCTTCATGTTTAAGAAAACTATTATATAGCCCAGGATTGAAGTATTGAATATTTCCGGGTATACTAAATAGGTTTTGTATATACATAATATATACCTGATCCGAGTAGAGGTGTGTGGCAGACACCCATCAGAGTCTTGGGATACTACAGGGAAATAATGGATCAGAAGAAGGCCCAATGTTATATTGCTTGGTATTAAATTTGAAGTCCTTTGACTACCACCTCTCTGTCTGTGGGAGATTTCATTTCAGAGGATCGGTGGCAGACTCCCCGTCAGACTAATGGGCTACAACCACAAGGAGATAATGGAAGTAGTAGGCGCACCACTGTTCAGACAAATACTGGGCACATTTAATTAGGTCCCACTAAAGTATTCAATATTTAATATTTAACTAATCCCTTAATTGAACCCAATCCTTAGTCTGCTCAACAAAATCATTCCTAGTCTACACCGAATTCAGTGATCAATCAATATGATTGGGGGCTCTGGAACATGATTTCTTCCGATCCTCCATAGTGACCCAGATTTTATGGCTTTGCTCTTCTGGCTCAGATTTGGGTCCTCTCTCTATGTTCCTTCTTTTCTTTTCCCCCTTTGCTGGGTGTTTGTTTAATGAAGTTTGGCAGGGTTTCAACATGCGATTACATGTTTGATTAATAGTCTTGTGAGGTAGTAGATCCTCTAGAGTCTAGAGACTACCTAATAGGTAGTACCTTCTTGTAGCAGGTGGTGGATAATATCAGAACTTTAAAGAAGCAAATCTGTAAATGCAACAACACTTACTCATTCCTAAAATTCTGGATTTGTTTATTTGAGTTTGATTTGTTGGCGGTGGTTAGGAGCTGTGCATTCCCAAGGGACGCCCAAAACTTGGGCCAAACTCACACAACAGCCATCAACCTGTTCTCTTATGTATGGGATGATGGGTGCACAACATAGTGATTTGTCTTTGCTTGACAATCCCCTGTGTAACCATGGTTCACAAAGCAAATTAAAATGCATGGCCCTTGTGCTTTCATTTAGAGGGCCAGAGTGAACCAGCCCCCATGGCTGCACCAGTTGGCCATTCTGTCCATAGGAGGGGCTGTGTTTTCCATCTGCCTCTTTACCCTATGTTAATCGACATTCTGTTATAGTCAATCTTTTTTGCTTGCTGACGTTTGATCATTTTGTTTTGTTCTTAATTTTTTCCCAACCCTGACCTCCATGCTACCCTCCCACCTAGCTACCCTACTGACTTACATCTTAGCCCTGCCTATGAACTAACAACTAATCCTGTATTTATCTTTTATATTTTGATAAAACATATATTTATTCCAGGCTAAACTTTTATCTCTTGGCAAAACTCCTATATCTTTTTGACTAAAATTTTATATTTTGGTAAAAATTTTACTGTTTTTGGCTAAATTTTTATCTCTTGGCAAAACTCTTATCATTTTTTGGTTATATTTCTATTTCTTGGGAAAACTTTTATCTCTTCTTGACTAAACTTCTATTTCTTACCAAAACCTATATCTTTTATTAGTTAAATGTATATATCTTTTTGGCTAAACTTTTATTTCTTAGCAAAACTTGTATCTCTTATTGGCTAAACTTCTATCTCTTGACAAAAGCCATATTTCTTTTTGGCTAAACTTTTATTTCTTCTTGACTAAACTTTTATCTCTTGGCAAAATTTATATCTCTTCTTAGTTAAACTTTTATATCTTCTTGGTGAAATTTTTATCTCTTGGCAAAACCTCTATCTTTTCTTCATTAAACTTTAATCTCTTAGCAAAACCTATATCTCTTCTTGGCTACACTTTTATCTTTTGGCTAAATTTATTTCTCTTTCTACGATTTTATTTCCTTTTTATTTTTATAAAATATTTTATTCCTTTTTTTTTCAAAATCATGATTTTAATTTCTTTAATTTTCTTTTAATTATAACAAAATTCAAAACTATCATTGTATTTTTTTCATCATTAACAACGGATATTTTATGCGCAACATTGGGTATTGCCTGAAACATAAAAAATTCAACCAAGATTTTATGTTTCAAATGCAACTATTGCATAGTTTTTTTTCATTTTTTCATTTTTAAAGTATTTTTCATCAAAATGGTAAAACTATGGTTGAGGGTATTGCATACATTGAACCAATCGTAATGTGATGAGACGTGAATGATAATGAACCAAGTTTCCATAATACCCTCATGTTGAGATGGGGCACCTATTACAAAATTGAAATGCAAATAACCCAAGTCCTTGCAATTCCCATATCATTTTTGTTACCAATTATATTTAGGTCATAGAAAGGTTGGAAAATGCAAGTATTGAAAATACTTTATCATCCACCACCTAGGTTAGGGCAACTAGAAAGTTCAAGAAGCTACAATACCCACATTGTCAATATCTAATACAAATGTCCAAATCTAGGTCAATGTAATTCCTACATAATCAATTGCATCAACCTTAAATTATGTAAACATTTGAACTAATGGAACTTGAACCCTCATCTAGAAACTAATTAATTTTGTACGAATGACCAAAAAACCTTTAACCTAAATTGTAAATTTTTTTTGCATAAACCATAAATTATGTATGCATTATAACCTAATGGATGCATAGGCTTTTAAATTTGAAAAAATGAATAGACCTATACAAATGAATCATAAAATGTTGAGTTAAAACCTTTTTATGCAACAAAGAATCCCTACATTGACCTTCAATTGAATAAACACATAAATTCGTTGCATAGCTTTAATGCTAAAATTTAACAATTTTTTGACAACTAAGTGTTAAACCTAATTTTGGAATTATTTTTGCATAACCCTAGATTGTGTACAAACTATAAAGATTGGACATATAATTGTAATATGATATTCTAATCATTCATTACCATGACTCATCAATAATATATATGACTTATCTTATACTTGATTTTTTCTTTTTGATTTTTTTGTTTTGATTAATGACTTTTGGGATTGTATACTTGACTTTTTAACTCCTTTAGGAATAGGGTTTAGGCTTGAAGGATACTAGGGTATAAGGTTGTTATTTTAGGGTTTCATTTTACAAGAACATTTTAGTTTTTGCACTAAACATTTGAACTTTTGCATTTTAAGGTTTGATAGTTATTCTAAGTTATGTCAGGTTAGGCTTATGTTAGCCTAGGTGGACCAAGGTCGGCTTAGGTAGCATAGTTTAGTCTATGTATGCCTACATTAAACTATATAAACCTAGGATAACCTAGGTTTTCCAAGCTAGGGTAGGCTAAGCCTAGCTTAATAAAGGTTATTGGCTTTTCGATTTAAGTTTTTTTTAATGTATTGTTTATAATTTTGTGATGGTAACTTTGTTACATAAAAAAATTATGGTGCAATGGTTAAAGACTTGAACCTTGAAAGTGGATGTAAGGGGTTCAAGTTGTCACATTGAGAACCTAGGTAAATGGCATAGGTTGCTACCTAGGTTCCTTGCTTAAATGGCCTACTTAGTTTATTTTTCAACCTAGGTCGCATAGGCTACACTTCTTAGGCTAGGTTGTTTAGGTTAAACTTCCTAGGTTATGATGCTTAAGTTTAGCCTTCCTAGGGTATATCACCTAAACTAACCTTATTTGACTAGGCCCTGATTACCACATGGCATCATCCATTTGGGTCAAAAAAATTGTCGATTAAGTCATGGTTGATATTATGAAGTTTGATGAAAAAAACCACTCGTGTTGTCAAATAACAACCAAAATTCCATATTCCTACAAATAATGAACTAACCATATGTTGACACATGGCAAAAAGACACAAACTAGGATGGTGTAGGATGTTGACATGTGACCACATGAATTGATTATCGAATTGACTAGGTGGTTTAATTGACAGATATATAACCATTGGTAAAAAACCATTGGTCAATTAGGACACATTAATAACTTGACTAGTAGTCAATGTGAATGTGTTCAAATCAACTTTTCCAAAATAGCTAATTGGTCAAGTTGGTAAATGTACAAAATGGGACCTTTTTTGACTAAAAATCTTGATAAATCCATGATTTCTTGTAGTGAAGGTAAAGCATGAGGCTTGTTCACCAAGTCAAAATTCCACAAATTCAAAGAAAAAGATCAAAATGCATCAAGCATGAAAGGAATTTGCAACTTTTGTGGCAACCCAAGTCATTGGATGTGCAATTGTGTCAAGTTGTCAAATGAGATCAAGAAATGTGTAATAGAGCATGATCTTGACAACATGCACATCAAAAGGATGCCATCAACATGTTAGAGAATGAAAGTGATGATGAGGTTAACAACTTCCAAGAGTGTTTTGATTTAGATCCAAAGTTGGCCACATAACAATCTCGAGCTTGATTTCGTTGAACAAGGCAAAAGAAAATGGTACATTGATAGCGGTGCTACCAAACACATAAATTGCAATGTTGATCCAATTATTGAATTCAAGAAAGAAGGCAGCACTACCTTGTGTGGTAACAAGTAATATTATTACAAAAAAATAAACAAAACAATATATTTTGAATTTTATGCATGATAACCATATTATGTTATTTTGTATTTTCATAATAATGATATTGATGACAATAGTTTTTAATTTCGCTTTTTCATTTTAATTAATCTATTATTTTCATAATTCCATTGAAGTTTGTAATGTCCTTTAATTTCAAAATGTAGAAAAGTGATACATTAATTTTAAATATTTATTTCAATAATTCAATTTTAATTTCTAAATTTAAATTTGGGTTGTAAAATTTTAATATATATTTCTAATTACACCATGTACAATAGTACATTAGTATGTTTAATTTGTTTAAATAAATCATTTTTGTTAGTCATAGCAAACATACATATTTTCATTTTAATCAAGATGGACAATTAGTAAGTTTGATTTTATAATTAGTTTAGTTGCTACTAGGATAAAAATCATGGTTTTGTTGTAATGCATGTTTTTAATCAAGAACTTTTATTGGGTGAAAGCACATTACAGTGACTAAATTTTTTTGTTACAAATATTTTTTTTCAAAATTATGCAGCTTTCAATTTCCACCAAGCCAATATCAAAAGAGGTTTTCATAAATTATACTCAAAATAAAGTAGTTCAATTGTCAAATAATACAATTGTCAAATGAAACTACATTTTTTTATTATATTAAATGATTAAAAAATATATTTGTAAGAAAATAAGACATATACCAACTTGCAAAATGTAAATATAGTCTCAAAATGAAATTGTATATTTTCTTTTCAACACCCTATTTTCATTTTAAATAAATTATAATTTTTATTTCCTAATGAATTATTGCAACCTATATTAGTTTATACGTCATTTGGAAAAAATGGAATTGACCTCCTTTAGAATTTGACTAGACTTGGGGTGTTAAACATGTTATTTGTACTAAGGCAAGGGCAAGAGTTATGTGGTTCATCAATAAACCCCTATCACAATTTTCTAGTTTATTTTTTTAGTTCTTCTCCCTAATCAAGAAAGTTGGTTAGGTTGTTAATTACATGTATTTTTTTCCTTTGGGACTAGTTTGATGGTCACCAAAAAAATATTATTTTTAAATATAGCCCACTAACAAGTCCCACTTTAAAAAGTGAAGGTAGACTATTACAAAATTCGAGTGTAGTTCATTAGTATAAATCATTATGGGACCTTAAAAGTGAAATAAGTTCATTCCATTTTAGTGATTTCACCATGGTTAAAGTTATTTCATTATAACATCACTATGTAAACATCATGTTTCACTACTAGTTAACATAATTCACTATTATAATTTACTGTGTTAAATAGGTTTATTTTTATGTTGTTGTTTTAAATACCTTATGTTACTTTATGATGTACTTTATATTATTTTAAGTTATTTTAGTTATTTTAACTTATATCCTAAGTTATTATAAGTTATTTTACCTTAAAGTATCCCAACTAGCTTATTATAGGCTTTTTATTTTAAATTAATATATGTTCAAGTTATACTTTAGGTTATTCAAGGTCATTACACTTTATGTTATTATAAATTATTTTATCATAAGTATAACAATTTAAAATAATCTAAAATAAAATATAATGATATAAAGTAAAATACCCTTGAATAGCCAATAATAGCCTATGAAAAATAATCTACAATATCCAATAATAATTTATAATGAAATACCACCAATAGTCATTAATAAAATAATCATTAAGAGTGACTAATAACATATGGTAATTTAACAACTAATAACCACCAATAACCTATGATAATCACTCCTAAAATAATCACTAATATCCACCAATAGTAATTAATAGCCTATGTTAATTAAGCTTAAAATAACCACCAATAAAATAACTACTAAAACCATTAATGGAATAACCACCAATAGTCATTATTAGAATAACCATTAATAAAATAACCATTAATAACCACTAATGGAATAGTTATCAATAGCCATTAATAGATTAACCATTAATAACCACCAATGGAATAGTTATCAATAACCATTAATATAATAACTATTAATAACCATCACTCGAATAATTGTCAATAATCACTAATAACCACTAATAGATTAACGACTAATAGCCACTAATAAAATAACCACCAATAGAATAACCAACAATAGCCACCAACAAAATAACCAACAATAACCATCAACAGAATAACCAATAATATCCACCAATTGAAAACCAACAATAACCACCATTAGAATAACCACAAATAACCTATGGTAATATAACCTATAATAGCCAATAATAACATAAGGTGAAATAATTTTCAATATCCAAAAATAACCAACAATAACTTCACATAATCCAAAATAACTTAAGATGAAATAATTTAGAATAGCTAAAAATAATTTACAATAGTAAAAAATAGCCTAAGGTGAAATAACCTTTATAATCAAAAGTAATTTAGAATAATCGAAAATAAACTATGATGAAATAATTAAAAATAACCAATTTTTTTTTATAATAACCATGAATAATTGTAAATAATGTCAGGTGAAATAACTTAAAACAATGAAAAGTAGCCCTAGAATAATTGAAAGTAACTTAATATAGATAGTATTATTATATTAACAAAAAAATTATCCATTTATTAAACATTTCTTTTTCAAAAAAATGGTCATTGAAATGTTATTGAATAATGATATTCAAAAAAAAATTGTTCAAATGATTTTACATTTTCAGAAGGAAATAATGTAATTATGTACATTATTGGAAAAAAATAAAATTAAACTTTAATCACTTCATTTGGACAAAATGTCCATAAGATATGAATTTTCAAAGTTTATGTTTTCGTAATGTTTAAAATGAAGTATTTGATAAATAGAATGTAATGTAACACATTATCACAACAAATGTGGTGGCTTGATGGTAGGGGTGTTTGCTTTCATTCTAAAAGTTAAAGGATCAAACTTCACAAATGGTATGTTTGTGATCAACAATGGTAAGTTGACCGAATATTCTTTTATGTAGTTCCCTAGAGTAAGGTCTACTTAAATTGATTACATGGCCTATGTACCTAAGTTAGGTTTTTTACTTAACATAAGTAGTGACACATGTCAATAATTCATAAGTTGAAAATCATGAAATTATTAATAATGTTCAATATTACATTAGATATTAAATAATTTAAATTTAATTAATTTCCATGTTACCTAGATAATTAATTAGCAAGTGAAATGGCTTGGTAAATTTGTATTTCATTAGGTACTAGTGGACCAATTCATTTTCCATAGCAATTGGTTTCCATTTCTTGGGGGGTTGATTGGTTTCACCATGGTAAAAATGTCCAAATTCACTCAAAATCTAATGAAACCCAAAGTGAATTAGGATGCATTTTGATGTAGTGACATAACAGTGTAAGTGTTGGTTCACCCTTAATCAAAATGTCTTGTTTTCTTGTGACAATTAATAAAATACAAAACCTAAAATCTTCAAACATCTAATTTTTTATTGTATTTTTCTTAAATTGGATTCATGCTAAAGGATAGTAGGGGTACTTTTATTCCATTTAATGTTTTCTTCGTTGGGGATTAAAATGATTAAGGTTCAAGGAAAAAATTAATCCATCTATTGTTCAACTTATGTGTTAACCCATAAACATGAAGGCATACCAAACTAATGTTAAGTAGACCAATTTGGTCTGCCCTAACCCCAACGTGCAATGTACCTACCAAAATAACACAAATTACCTAACTTGTTGTGGAGTTGTGATGTGTGTGTAACCATTGTGTGGTTTTAATTCTTTTCCGATGTTCTACTTTGATTTTTGAAAATACAAACTTGAGCATGCAAATGGCACCTTGTTGAAGAAAAACTTTAAAATTAAATAGCCATCTACAAAGCACAAGGAAATGCTCAAGAAATTAACCACATAAATAAACAAAAAAACTACAATAATGTTCCGCTAAATATAATATAGCTAGTTTTTTTTTTGGTACACAATTTGTTTTTGTAACTACAACATTGTTATTGATGTTCGCCTAGTAGGTTGTTAAGTGAACAAATTTTATATCAAACAATAACCATTTATTCAACAAACATCTTCATGATTAAATTTTACATGGATGGAGGCTATAGGTTTATCTTTAATTCTAGATAGAAGATGTGATTCAGGCTCATCCAAGAGTTGGAGGATTGGTTTAAAGAAGATAAAAAAACAAGGAGATTTGATTATGCCACAAATTTCGTTCCTAGTTGATGAGGAAGAACAAGTTACAAGGTGAAGAAACCAAAGGAGTTTTTTGGCCAAAGAACCTAGCTCCAACAAAATTATAATTCTTGTTTAGGAGGTATACCATTTGGTTACTTGGTTGGACAAAAAGATTAAATGAAGGATAAGCAAATAGCTTTTCCAACCAACTCAACACCATTATTAGTGAAGAATGGTGGCCATAAATCTTAGTTGGAGAAAAAATAAGAGCTTCTACTTAACACAAATTTTGGAGATGGTGGTGTGCCCCCCCCAACTTCAATTTTTTTTAAAAATGCATCTTGCAAGTTTAGGGTCCCATGGTGATGGTGAAAATAGTGCTAACTTTTGGTAGGCATCTTTTGTTGCAATTAAAAAAATCAATGCAATGTCCTTTACAACATTCAAAAGATCAACAATGTCATCTACCTTTGTTGTCAAAAAACAATTGTACAACAAAACCTTTGAATATAACCAACAAAAATAAAATGGACTAATCTTTTTCTCTACAACACCCATTACAATGGGTAAAACACTCCTCCCTTTGTTGGCATTGCTTGTTAAAAATAAATAAAAAATTAGAAGCTTTCAATGATATTGAAGTTCTCATTTTTCTTCTTAATGATGGTGCCTTTATAGGTGCAAATTTTCAAAAAATAAAATATGCCTAAGAAGTTAGAACTTTTTGTTTGACTTTTAATGATGGCACCCAAGCTTTAGTGTTTGCTATTTTTCAAAACAAAAGAGAACACTACTAAGAAGTTCTTAATGCTCTTGATTTTCTTCTTGACAAACTGGCTTTGGTTCTCAAAAATCAAATTGTAATATTCTTATTTTGTGGCATCCAACGATGGCAAGAAGGTGAAGCCCTTAACATGAAAGGTCCCACAAAAGGTGTCATCTTCTTAATGTTCATGTGAAGTTGCAAAAAAGTTTTTTTTCCAAATTATTGAAAAGTTTTCCAATTATTTCCAAATTTGAAGTTTAAAAAATGCAATTTACACCATATTTGTAGTTTCAAAAATTTGGCAAATTCTTTCAAATTTTTATCAGTTTTTTAAAAACTTGCAACAAAATATGGTGTAAATAATGAAAATTTCCAAATTTGTGGTTTGGAAAGCTTGGCAAAATGTTCCCCAAATTTGTAGTAAAAATATAAATAGTCCAATTAACACAAGATTTGGGGTTTTGAGAATTTGGAAAATCCTCCCAATTTTTTATTAATTTTTTCCAAATTTGTGGTTTTGAAAGTTTGGTGAATTTTCAAAGTTTTTGGCAATCTTTTCCCAAATTGCACTAAATTGTTTCTAACTATTTCCAATTGTTATGCTAATTGTTATCTTTTTTTTTTATAGCCCCATAATGTAAAAATCTACTATCAAATTGTTTTGGTGATGTGGTGCTTTTAGGAAGTTCTTTGAGTATTGTATTGCTAGGGATTCAAGTCATTCCAATACTTTCTTAACAAGGTGTTAGTAAAATCTCATTCATAAACCCTCTTGTAAATAATTATTATATAAACCCAATTTGAATTGATGATTCTATTGCATCAAAAATCAAGGTAGACAATGTTCTAGGCTCCACTTTGAATGTGGCTGAAATTATAGACTTAACCTTATTGAACAAGTTGGGTTTGATGAGTTTTGGAACAATAGTGTCCATTTGGTGTAGATCACAAACATTATGGAATGATAAATGTGAGATGTTCATGACATAGTTTTTTATATTTAAGGTTAAGAATTAGCAAGTGTGTGATTATACCTCATATCAAATTGCTTACATTGTGCATTAATGAGTCATTTGAAGCCACACATCTAACCAAAATGTGGGGAACAATGGTTTTAGAGTTTGATGACCCACATGAAGGTATGGCATGTTTATAGTTCTTTTATTCGATCCATGGGGGTGTTTTGATTGTGAAAAAATTGTGGTTAAATATGTAAATGAGGATGACACTTCATTTAATGTTCTATAAAAAGTTTATGTTTGGGGTTGTGTTAAGGGTAGAAAATTGTCCTTTGTTGGTTAAACACCATGGATGTTAAGAGACGGTAGTACCATCACTGGATAGTAGTTACCATCAAATGGCAAAACAATCTCAAGATAATTCTAAAATGAAAGTGGTTTCTGATGGTAGTATTGTTAGGAGAATGAATTACCTTCATGGGATAAAATAATCAAAAATTAATTCTAAGAGGAATTCTAATAGAAGTAATATTAGTTACTAGAAATAATATCCTAGTCTAGTTCATTTAGAAGGACATTCTAGTAACTATTTAATTACTAATAGTAAATATCCTATTTACCATTTTTTATTTACTAGGGTTGAAACCATCTAGGTTAATTAATCCAAGTGGATCTAAAGGATGGATGGATTTCCCTTAACTAGGATGTGTGGAAGGGATTGGAATAGGAGATCTAGGAGGATAAGGACTTCACCTTTGTGTGGTGAATATCCTTCTTGGGTTCCTTATATATTTCTTGAGGGGGGAGAAGGAGGAGATTATATTAGAGATGGTATTCGAGATTAAAATTTCTAGGAGATCCTTTTCTTTGGAAGTAGCATGTTTGTGGCATTGAAGATAGAGGTGGAAAGTATGGAAGTATCTTGTACTTTGATTCTTGTAATGGAAAATGGTTGAAAATATATCATATTGTTTTTATTTTGTTTTACTTGGAGGATGTTAAATAGTGGGGGAAGGTAGTATACATTATTTGATTGCATAATGTTTTGTTATTTCTTATGTAATATTTTTTTATTTATTTCACAAAAGTAATAGGATATTCTCTCTCTATTTTTTGTCTATAGAATAAAAAATACCTTTTGCCATAGGATGGTAGCTACCATTAGAAGGCAACAACAAGGAGGTAGATATGAGATTTAGGGTTTGTAGGGAAGGTAATGTTGTTGTAGACAATAGGTAGTAGCCACAAAAGGTCTATAGGTGCTACAAATGGTAGGTAGCAACTATTGGAGGTTTACAAGTGATTAGGGGTTTTCTTTCAAGTATGTGGATGACAATATGTGCATGACAATAGATATTGCAAGATGGTAGCTATTGCATGACTATAGTTGCTATAAGATGGTAATTGTTACAAGATGATGGTTGCTATAGATGATATGCAAACATTAAACAAGTTTTACTCTCATGTGTTTTCATCTTCTTTCTTATTCCTTTCTTTATTCAACAACCTTTTTCCTTGATGGTAACTAGGTTGTTGAATTCCACGATTTAACATTTACTGGTACTTTCATTATCCCATGATGGATGGTAGTTAGCTAGTAGTGGGAAAACATAAGACCAAGGAGGAGGAACAATGGTTCCTTTTCTCTAGGGACAAAAATGCACATGTTGCTCAAAGGGTAGCATTAAGGCATTATGGGAAGGGTGTCACATTGGTAAAAAAATCATTTGAAACAAAAAAAGACTTGGAGGATGATCTACTACCATTCATTGATTTGAAAGATGATCTTCCACCACTCATTGATTTTATTCCTATGGGAGAATTACTTGAGGAGGCAATAGGAAATCAAAATAATCCAATTTACCATCTGATATTGGAGGAAGCACTAACAAATGAAAAACACAACAAACTACCATCTATTGTTTTAGGGGGTGGTGGCACATCAACAAACAACAAACTACCATCTATTGTTTGAGGAGGTAGTAGCACATCAAAATACATTTGACATAGGCCTAGATGATCTTACATATGACAAAACTGCAAAGACTAATTAAGTGGCTAGTTGAGGCATGTAATGAATTGTGTGGGTAATTTTGGAATGTAAAACATAATTTGTGTGTGGATGGAATAATGGTTCAATACATTGGGAAATACTCACCCATCCAACAATAAATGAAAGCTAAACCTTGTAGGTATGGAATAAAAATTTAGTGTTCAACTAATGCCAAGTCCAAGTTTATGCAAAAAAATGGAAATGTATTGTGATGCAAGTCATGAAGATGTTAAACATGTAATTGTATACAAAATTGTGTATGGGTTGATGGATGGGCACAAAAACAAGAATCACATTCTCACATGTGAAATTTTTTTCTGTAGCTTGACATTGTTTTGGGATCTTTTGAAGGTTGGGGTGCATGCCGCATGGACTTGTAGGACTAATCATAAGGGCTTTGACTATTGATCCAAAGAGAGGATCAAGAGGACAACTTTGGTATCACATGCATGTTTAAATAAGCTTGCTATAGTTTTCTAATTTGACAACAAATTAGTTTCCATTTTGTCCATTGTTCTTAGTCCAATTGATCCTATAGGTCTCACATTTGCCATTCAATGGCATCTAACTAGTCCACTAGACATCTTTATTAGCTAAATGTTAATACATTACTAGGTAGATGTTGCAAAGTTGATGTCTAGGATCTTGATTTTGTGAACATTATACTTTGCAAAGGTGGGATCACAAATGGTGGCATTGGATCATTTTTCACGTCATTGATACCATCATTGTGAACTCATACATTATGTACAAGGTGCATATGACTAGACTCAATAAGTTAGTGAAAACAATGTTACACTTGAAATTCACTGTGGCTTTGGTTAGGGCTCTCGCAGAAAAAAGGTGTATTTTATTCTAAAGGCAAAACAATGGTAGGGGCTTTTGTACTCAATTTGGGGAGGTTGCATTATTCTGTGTAATGGATAAGAACACCAAGGAAAAAATAATTATGTGTGATATGTAAAATTTCATGGATGGACATATGTAAGGAGGCACATGTGGTTCAATTTTCACCAAATTGTAGAAAAATCAGAAATATTTATGGGCAATTGTTCAACTAAGGTTTTCCTAACTTTTTGTGGCATATTGTGATCAATTTTCAGAGTTATACAATTTTTATTTTTTTTAAATTGAGTTTTCTAAATTTCAGGGGTGTCACATATGTCATGAAATTTCATGGATGGACATATGTAAGTAAGCACATGTGATTCAATTTTCACCAAATTGTAATAAAATCAGAAATATTTATGGACAATTGTTCAACTAGGGGTTTCCTAAATTTTTGTGGCATTTTATGATCAATTTTCAAAGTTGTATACCTTTTTTGTTTTTTACTTTTTTTCAATTCTTTAAATTGCATAGGTCTTCAAATTGACTAAATTTTCTTGTGGATGATGATCAATTTGGAAACAACACAAAATTGATGAAACAACCTTACGCTCAATCATGTTTGACACTTGGACACATAAAAAAAGTCATAAAAAATTGCTGTAAGTTGTTCTACTCATTTTTTGGGTTTTGATATGTACACCTTATTGCACCTATGACTAACAATTGAAAGTTTTTTGGAGCCCAGCCAACCCCACCCTGAATCAAAAGAAAAATAGAAAAAAGAAAATGCCCCTCTCCCCCATAAGAACAGGAAAACCTGACAAACAAAGTCAAACCAAACTATGGAGTTATTATTGTGTTTGCTCCAATGCACAAGGGTACTCACCCTTGATTGGGAAACTTGGGGGAACGTGACAGGGCTGATAACAACAATAATAATAAAGTTTGTCAAAAAAATGTTTTATTTCTTTGATATTGTGTGGATGCACATTGGATGTGCATCTTTCACCGTTTGATTCTTCTTCATCCAAAGCTCTTTTTGTGCAGATCTTTTTCCAGCCACTTCATAAGGATTCCTTCAATCTTCCCTAGAAATTTTGCAATCATTCAAGAATGGTAGCTCGGTCAAAATCTCTAAAAACTTGGAATTTTCGGGGCTGCCCAAAAACCAAAAAGATTTCAGTTTCACCAGTCGGGACTTTTAAAATCCCAACCAAATCCCAACCCCCTTTCACCCTCCCCCTTTTTTTTTGTAACCAAAAGATCCAGCTTGAAGTTGTGTGGAACTCTACCAAGTTGGATTTTTCAACATTTTACATGGCTTTTCTTGAGGTTTGTAAGAGCTAGTTCCTCTTCAAACTTGGACTGGTTTGGTCAAATGACGTTTAACAGTTAATGAACATAAAGAATCTGTGAAAAAAAATTCTGTATCTTTCTTTCAAGAGACAACATTTTCGACAAGATTTCCACTAGAAATTTTTGGGCAGGTATTTATTTGGGTGTTGATAATTCTCTCTGATGTAGCTATACTTTTCATGGATGCAACGTATTCCAATAGCTATCACGTGATGATCTGGCTCTCACCATGCTTATGTGATCATCAGGACCACAAAACAACCGGAACAACGCTGGGACTTGGGTTGCTGCAATTGAAACCCACTGGTTAAGTTAGGCTTGTAGAAATAGGGTCCAAAGTCCAAATTCCAAACCTAGCTAGGTGAGGAGTGAGGACCATCTTCCGTCTTTGCCCCCATAACCACTAATTCTTGTTTTTTGGGTCTTCTATAAAAATCAGTTTTAAATTAGCCAGATTATTATTACACACCTATTATAGCCTTTATGTCAGACTGTAAAGCGTCGTTCGTTTTTAGAAAGGGCTATGTTGGAGCATACTAGGCACTGCATCATCTATCTGCATTTTAATCACCAAAAAGTCGAAGAATTAAAATGGCTCTACACGCCAGGCCCCCGGCGATTTGGCCAGTGGGTGGGTCTGGCACCGCCCTTTTTTGTCCCCGCCCCCCCAACTTACCACCGGCCTTGGCACCGCCCTATTTCGTCTCTTCCCCACACTCTACCCCAGAGCCTAGAGGCAATTAGAATAGGTTGGGATGAAGATGAACTTTTCTGTCCCGGAGAAGGGTCCCACCAGAAGGGTCTATTTTGAGACACTGGCCTCGTGACAGGTGCCTCAAATCCCGGACGAGTCTACAGCGAGACCCTTCCTATGGCAAAGAAATAGGAACCTGTCCCCCCCCGCCCCAAAAAAAAACCAAAATCCTTTTTCTCACATCTTTTTCCTCGCATCCTTTAGGGTTACCCCGTACCTCAGGCTTTTCAGTGGGAGCTTTTGAAAAGATACTCGACACAGAACTCTCGCCTCTTGTGCAAAATGCACTAATAGATAAAATGAATGAATAGAAAGTTTCGATTCTTTTTGAAAAGCACGATAGCCAGTGCAAATTAAACCCTACAATAGAATCGAATTAGGCACGATGTGAACACCATGACAAAGTTTGGGGGGAGGGGGCATTCAGCGTTCTTTGGAAAAAGAAACAAAAAAAATTGAAAAGGAAAGAAAATTCAGAAAGATGTATGCAGATTAAAAGAAGTACCTTCCGCAACTTTGGAAGGCACTGTGACAGGCTGGTGGGGATCTTGGGGGACTCTGGAAGACCCGACGTCAGTTTCACTTTAGAACTATCCTAAAAATACACTACAAACAAAGTTGCTATTCTTTAAGGAATCTGGGCCAGCCTAAAGTAGACGGCCTGGCTGTACGGGCTGTGCAAAAGAGTGAGAAGAAATACTAAAAATAGGTGGGCATTATAATGGACTTTTCTGGCGCCTGGATCCCACGAACCCTCCTCCCTCAACTGGAAACTTTTCACTCTTACTCTATTTGATCTATAACTGATGATGCAACCCTGCAAAACTTTATTTATAAACACACCATAGGTTTAGAAAATGTACAAAGGAATAAGAAAAAGGAAAAGGGAGAAATAACTCTTTTTATTGAAGCACCCAAAAACTTCAGCCAAATCTGCTGTTGAAATTGCGACCGCAAACACTTGATTCCACAATTTGCACGAATTTTGTGCTGACAACTTTGTGAGGTTAGTTACACGACCATCAGCTATCTTCTTCATGACTTCACCTTACAAAAAAACAGGCAGAACAGGGAGTAAAAACACAACAGGGATGAACAAAGGTGGAAGGGTAAGTGAAGGAGTACCAATCATGTGACGAAAATTCAAATCACCACAAATTTGGTGATTTCCTTGGCCTGGTGTTTGTCATACTCGGGGCAAGTTTTTTTTGTCTTTTTTGTGATGGTGGCACTGTGCCGGACAAGTGTTTTTTTTTTTTTTTACTTTTGTCATTTTTGTGATACTGGTTGGCACTGTGAATTCCTGCAGCCTACAGGATCCTGGGCATGTTCTCTGGAGGCCCGAGGGCTGCACATGGTCTTTATTATATGACCCAACTTGTTGGCTGCAAGTCTTTTTATATGCGCCAAGTTCGTGGACTATCTATCCCCACTAGTCATCGCAATGATTGACTGTGGAGTGTCGAGTAAGTAGACATGTGGGCATGAATTTATGTCTTGAGTGTTGTTTCAACTTATTGCACATTCCCATGTGGTCTCTGGTGGGATATCTGGGGATGATAATGAATGCCTCCCCCCCAAAAAGGCAGATGAATTTATTAGCACAATAAGTGTAGTTTTTGTTTCCTATAACAGGAAACTTCATTGCAGGTGAAAAGTTGAACAGTGTGTAGAGTCACAAGCAGGGTTTTTTTTAATAATAAAATATAGAATGTGCGTGAGTAGAGCAATAGGACAGCCCTCTGATATGCCTAGCTGGCTGGCTTCTTATGTAATTTTGACAGAGGATTAGGTGGCTTCTTGATGATTTGTTGAGTTAGTTCTTGGCCAACATAGATATTTCAAAATAGCCCAAAGTGGCTATTCATTTTTTTAAGAAATAAGTTCAAGCTGCACCCCACAAAAAATTTCAAGTAAGTCTAGCTGGCACCCACCCAAAAAAACAAGTGGAGAATTTTGCTCCATTGCTGAAAAGGGAGGAGAAACAAACACACACAAATGACATGGATGCATCTTACTTACAATTTAGTGTCATTAAGTGGGCCAAACAGCGCCCGGGCCAGAACCCAATTGACGTTAAGTCTGATGAAGCAATTCAGATCTAACCATCTGACATTGCACTAAGAATCTAGCAAGGATGCCTTGCTGCTGACAGTTTAGCAATTCAGCCAAAGGTGTGATGGCAGTTAGTGGCAATGATCCTCTAAACCTTGCTCGAACACTTTGATAGGCAAGGCAAACCAACAAGAAGTGGTCCTCATCCTTAATCGCACCCAAGTTGCATAATTTGCAGTAATGCTACTGCACCGGCACCTTCATAGGCTTGACTTGCCTTCCTAGTTCAATCTGCAGCTTGTGATTCGCACAACGAAAACGTGCCAAGCTTCTCCTAAGCTGTGCATTGTCTACCCTGGAGAGGTATTCTTTGTACCCATACTGTGCTGAGCTATTCAACCCCAG
>Ga0116231_10000076_pt1 | contig 108391 bp, 77 predicted proteins | sample S1TSphgellanicum_2_FD_89695 | JGI IMG/M metagenome (GOLD analysis project Ga0116231, IMG submission 89695) | Host-associated microbial communities from peat moss isolated from Minnesota, USA - S1T2_Fd - Sphagnum magellanicum MG | ecosystem: Host-associated > Plants > Peat moss > Unclassified...
AAATTTTTTTTTTTTTTTAAAAAAAAAAAAAAAAAAATTTTTTTTAATTAATTAAAAAATTTATTTTTTTTTTTTTTTATAAAAAACCACCTTTTTTCCAAAGGTTTTTTTTTTTTTTTTTTTTTTTTTTCCAAATCAAAGAAAAATTAAACTTGGAACTTATTACTTATATTACCTAGATCTTTCTAGAGAGCTTCTAATATTCTACCTGATTTGTAGACCTCGAATGTAGCTCTTGGGTAGATTTAGGATGGACAAAGAGTTGGACAGGGTATCTAATCCCATGGTAGATTTGCGGGCAGAGGCCGTTCGTTTGCGGTGTTGAGACTGCTGCTGTGCATCCTGTGTTGTTGTTGCTGTTGCTGGTGGCGCGCTTTCCCTTTTTCCTTCTTTCTCTCACGCGCTCCCTGCCGCTCCCCCTCTTTCTTCATCATCTTCTTCTTCTTCTTCCCCCTTTACGTATATCCATCGCTGATGCATCTCGCCAGTGCCGTGCTCTAACGGGGATCTCTTTTTCTACCCTAGCCGCTGACTGTAGGGTCTTTTTCTTTTCTCTCTTCCTTCTTTGATTTGTTTCTCCGTAGCCCTCGCACTCTATGTTTTGATCCGCTTTTCCTTCTTCTTCTCCTGCTTCTGTGTTTTTTTTTTTTTTGCCTTCTTCTTCCGCTTCTTATTCTTTTTCTTCGCTTCTGGGCTTGTGAAAATAAGCGGTGAAACGTGTTCTCTGGTGGTTTGAGGTGAGGAATCCGGAACCGGGAAGAGGGTAGAGACGGGGACCAATCCTGCAGTCGAGGAGGGAGGTGAGGAGGGGGAGCAGGGATGGATAGCACGACTCTGGACGATATCATAACCAGACTACTAGATGTGCGGAGCGGCAGGCCTGGAAAGCAAGTGCAGCTCTCAGAGGCGGAGATTCGGCAGCTGTGCCTTGCATCCAAGGACATCTTCCTTGCACAGCCGAACCTCCTCGAGCTTGAAGCTCCGATCAAGATCTGTGGTAGGATATCCCCCCTTCCCTCCCCTCCCCTCGGCGAGCATCTCGGAGGGAGCCTTTTTCCTTAATGTTTACTCGTATGTTTTCTCTTCACTCTATACGCTCGTCGTGGCTTCCGGAACGGGGTCCAAAGGGCCCAATATAAAGGGTTATGAAGCTTTGTTGATGTAGTGTTTGAAGTATAACAGTTTTGTTGCATTTGGTAGTTATTGGATTCCTTGATTTCGTTCATTTCCGAGCCGCCCGAAAAGGATAACATAAGGATGCTTTACATGTTTGTTCAGCCAGTGATTGTTGCATAGTTTGAATTGTCAGCATTGGCTTTCTTGTATATTGTCTGTCTGTCAGCTTCTTTTGTTGTTCATTTGAACATAAGTGGTGTTAGGAACACTAATTGGAAAAGTATAGATACAGAGGCACATGAAGAACTCAAATGGTATAGCCGCCCTAGTTCCTGACATTTATGAGAGTGAAGGTTTTCTTCAAGTAGAGTTGTTCTTTTGTTCATCGAGCAGAGATTGCAGATGTATTGGATGTAAGGATTAGAATTAGGGCTATCGACCATTCTGTATACATACAGTGCAAGCTTGAGAGATTGTGGGGCTGAGTTTGCAGGTGACATACATGGGCAGTATTCAGACCTCTTGAGGCTGTTTGAGTATGGTGGCTTCCCTCCAGAGGCAAATTATTTGTTTTTAGGGGACTACGTGGATCGTGGGAAACAAAGCCTGGAAACCATTTGCCTCCTACTCTCGTATAAGATCAAGTACCCTGAAAACTTTTTTTTGTTGAGGGGTAACCATGAATGTGCCTCAATCAACCGAATATATGGTTTCTATGATGAGTGTAAACGACGTTTCAACATCCGCTTGTGGAAGACTTTTACAGATTGCTTCAACTGTTTGCCAGTGGCTGCTCTAATTGATGAGAAAATCCTGTGTATGCATGGAGGCCTCTCTCCTGACCTCAAGAACTTGGACCAGATAAAGAAAATTGCACGGCCAACTGATGTACCAGATACAGGGTTGTTGTGTGACCTGCTATGGGCGGACCCTGATAAAGATGTTACAGGCTGGGGAGAAAATGACCGAGGTGTGTCCTTCACTTTTGGTGCAGACATAGTCTCAGACTTCCTCCAAAAGCATGACTTGGATCTCATCTGCAGAGCACATCAGGTGCACTTTCATCTTTCTTCCCCTCACCCACCATTGGTCTCCTTTGGCTTCCATAAAGAACGTAGCAGAATGGCATGTATCAGAAATGTAGTTAATAGCCTTGCTGTAACCTCAACAAACAAGCAGGAAGCAAGGTAGAGCACAAGGAACAACCAAAATGCAGCAGAGAAACCACGAGCTAAGGAATTTTGTTCCAGGTTTTTCTATTAAGTAGGCAAAAAGACCTCAGGATTGGAGGTTAGAGGGCAACACTACTGGTTACATTCAATCTTTAAGAGTTTTTGTGGATCACAATCAAGTAAATTTAAGGATCAACAGGAGTTGTCGATAGTTGATGAAACTAGCTGTGTGTTCTCATTGTTCTTTGGTTTCAGCAGTGTTCGTAATTCCCATAACTCAGGACGCAGATTGTGTAGAATGGTTTGCCCAAGTTTTTGGGAAGATTATTATATGCTTATCTACACCCACTGTTGGGAGCTGATGAACTCAGTGGGTAGTCATGGCAGCTGGTCGCTGCCGTTCGTGATGAAGGTGATGGTCTGTCACTTTGTGAGTGACTCTCATGAGGTTATGACTGCACTCATTGTCGTGTTACCTTTAATTGTTGTTGTGGAGATTTCTCTGCAACTTCATCGATCTCTTGTTGACGAATGCATTGCTGGTATAGGTAGTTGAGGATGGTTATGAGTTTTTTGCAAAGCGTCAGCTAGTCACCATATTCTCTGCTCCAAACTACTGTGGTGAATTTGACAACGCTGGAGCAATGATGAGTGTGGATGACACTCTCATGTGCTCATTTCAAATTCTTAAACCTGCTGAGAAGAAACAAAAGTTTGCCAGTTATGGCAACAATGCAGCAAGACCAGGCACACCTCCCCGCACAGTCAAGGTAATTTCTTAGCTCAACTTTATAGCAATGCCTGTTGGTTCTCTTCTTTTGCCTAGCAGATGCAGGCTTGACAAAACATGCTAAGCACTTCATGGTTGGAACTTGGCCTTTTTTGGTGAAGGGGCAGGGATAATTGAAGAAAGGGAGCCTTGTGTGTAGTGCTTTTGAAGTTCGCACCCCATCCTCTTGAGGGCCTACAGCCTCCAGAGTCCTTGCCCTTGTTCATGATTGAGGAGGCATTAGTGCCCAGAGGAAGGTCAGTGTGAAACATGTTGACTCATGAGTAGCTGCAAGTGTTGGAGGAGATTGGAAGTATGAGATATTTCTGGATAGGAGCAATCAAGGCAAGGACAAATGTTTGTGATGACTGGAGACATGGTCTCAAGGGCAGGGAGCTGTAAACAAAGGTGACATTTCAGCTTAGGGCTGCAAATAGTGCTGCCAACATGAAGCAAAAGACACAAGAGCTGGAGGGTGGGGGGGCTCCATTCGAGTAGGGGGACAAAACTTGTAGTTTTTGTATGGCATTTGTTATATGTACATTAGTGAGCACAGGCACCTGATTTAAGTTATTCCACCTTATTAAATGTCATTCAAGGTTTTGCAAGGGGGGTTCATGCAGCATGTAGTCTGCATGTCTTCTGTATCTTGTCCTCCGGCTGTTAGATGTAAAGTTTAAATGAAACTTGTTTTGGTCTTTGTATTTGAGAGATATATTTCACTGGCCGCATAATTCTCTTAGGCACAGGTAGTCACTTTGTTGACTGTCTTCTCTGAGAGCTCAATTAGGTGTTCTGAGCCCTTCCTGAATTGCCTATTTTCAACACATGTGCAACTTGCAACCCTCCAATGGAAAATGACTCTCCCTGCAGCAACAAAGAAGGCCCTATGTCAATGGCTTTCCATAAGGCCAGTATGATCACAACACATTCTGTGTAACCATGATCATTAGAGCCCATCTCCAAAAGCCTACTATAGATTAGACAATGCAAGGTAACAACATTGTTTAAGATGCAAAAAGAGCTTCCCCAAAAGCACATAAGATAAAAACAATGCAAAGACAAATATACAGTTCAAACTTAAAAGTATGAAATGTATAAAGGTCTAGCTAAAAGAACTTCCCCAAAAGCACATAAGATAAAAACAATGCAAAGACAACTATAAAGTTCAAACTTGAAAGCATGAAATGTATAAAGGACTACCATAAAGAGTCATTAACTCTACAAACGGGTAAGATAGGCAAAATGTCTTCCTGAGCTGGAAAGATGTAAGCAATGAAAGGTCATACTTGCAACAGTAAAATAATGATAGCTCAAATGTCACAACCCTATCCTTGGGATCACTTGTGATTTACATTAGGGTCAGTAACAAGGCTAAAAGTGCATTCACACTTGGTGTTAAGGACTCTAGCATTAAGTCCCCTAACACCAAGCTAATCATTTAGGACCTAAACCTATTTATCATGAAGATTTTATGTTAAGGTAACATTCACTTAAACAATCACCCATTTAACATTGGGTGCCACCTAAGATGCCACCTAGATTTTCACTTAACACTGACTTAACATTAGGTGTGAATGCACATTAAGGTGAAATACTCATGTTCTTCTACTGATGTTTGAAAAGTTCAATTTAAATGATTTTGGGTGTCATTGAAAAGCTCTTAATGAGGGTTATGTATTGATGTGTTCATATGTGTGATATAAAAGTGGTTCCCTAATAGTAATCAGGATTTGAAAAGTTGGGACACAATTTGTCAAAAGAAATCACTCTTGAAGGAGATGGTCCTCAACCACTATGGATTTTCAGCCAATTTGGGTCTAGATGGATTCAAAATCCAACTATAAATCCAAGGTGGATAGGTAGACTTGTTCCGCTACCAACCACTATAATGACATCTATGTCAAACTCATTGAACAATTTTCACAAGCAAATCACATACATAATAAAAGTAACAATTGTAAGCATTGGGGTTATTCTACCTCCTCACCTTGTTGTATTTACACCCAACATGAAATAATTAGTGTGAAAATGTATATCATAATTACAATTAATGTTCAACACAAAAATAAAATTTGTAAAAAGCCTAGTTGAAAGAAGTGAAACTTTTATGGATATTTGCCAAAATTGTTGAAAATTGAACTCCCAATTGTGAAAATTTATTTATTGTCCCAACCATTGGCTTGTTATTACAAGTACACAACAGAAAGGTGTATTTTGCATAGTTGAAGTTCATCAAATGTCAAAATTTTGGAAAATTAAATTCAACACTATCTAACCTCACTTTTTTAAATAAATAAATTTTGACAAAGAAGTGCCAAACATAAGTTATAAATACGATATTTTATGTGTTATTCAAGACGACAAGATTGTGAGACCACCATGGAATTCACTTGCAATCATTGGTGTATTCACCTTGTATATAGTACATGTCACCGATGTTGAATGTTAAATAATTTTCAAAAGGGTTGGCTAAAAAAAATAAAAAATAAACATACAATTGGTAGAATTTTAAAGTATTGAACTCCCAGCTTGGGACAACCTATTGATATCCCTACCACTAAATCTTACCAATATGAATGCAAAACAAGGGGTACACCTTGTGTACTTACTCATAATTGTCAAATTCATGGAATATTCAAAAATGAGGCTATCGAACGACTTTCTTTCGAATAACTAAATATTTTGTATGCCATTGTTAATGGTGGGTATTGTACATATTTAATGTATGTATTATGCATGTGTAATCACCATTGCAATACACATAAACTCCTTAAACATGGTATCCCATTCTTTGTCTTCATATGTCCTCCACCCAACAACGTCACATTTTCAAAACATTATAGGAATGGAATATGGTGCAACATTACATCCTGAATTGAATATGTATTATGGTACATGTTGAACACCACAACAACAATGTAACTATGATTCTGTACCTAAATGGCACAGATCAAATGTTAAGCATACAAACAATTTTGAATTGAACATTGTACAAACCATCAATGTATACCAAGCTCAAGATAAACCTAAACTTATATATATATAGTTTTGAATGCACAACAAGTCTACATTAGTACTCATACTGGCCAATGCCCCCTCGCAACAAATTGGCACATTTAATGTAAGCTTAAGAATTTGTCAATTGCACACTTTGAAACTTCTATTTTCACTCAAAATCTATGTTCATCTTTAACATACATTAGCATTGCCCTATAGTCAAAAAGTTTCAAAAACATTAAACAACACTCAAAAAAAGTTCAAAATATGCCACAACAAGGATTTTTTTCAAAACATTAACATAATTCAAATTAATTACATTCATGTTCCAACATTGTGCATCCCCAACCCCCCCCCCCCCCTTCATCATGGTGAATCAAGGTTAAATTTTGATTATGTGCGAACAAAATTCAAAACCCATGGCACACCCTTTAGCCTTTGCATGAAGACAAAGGGGTCATGCAATGGGTGTGAGATAAGACTAAGGGCCACTTTAGACAAGGATTCAGGGACCAAAAGCCTAGGGACCAATTTGAATCAAATTGGACCTTGAATTGGACCCTTCTTCACACCATTATTTTTTTGTTATGGTACAATGAGTGTGTTTAAAGGTTTGGGGTCCAATTCAAGGGTCCAATATCAAAAATATGTGATTGACATGTGAGAAGATTAGGTTAACCTTTTGTCTTCCCCTTTTTTTTCTTATGGGTTTTTTATAAAAAAATTCACAATAAAGATTTTTTTTCTAGCTTTTTCACTTTTTAAATTTTTTTGTCTTTCACCACAATTGCTTTCATTCTTGGTGTTTTCTTGTTTGAAATGGGAATCGATTTGGGGATTTTTGTAAATCCAAATCTCCTTCCATTTGTTAAAATTGGTATTTCACTCTTCACTTTCTGCCCCACTTTCTAATTCAATCTGATGCACTTGCAATGTCTAAAAATGCATTCCTTCTAGTACCCACCTTGTGAGGATTCACAAAACCAACCATGTCAATTCTAGAATTGGTCAAAAATGGGGGAGTTGGTGTTCTTTTAACAATGTCCTCAATTCACAACATGTTTTCCACTTTCACAAAATTTGACTAACAATGATAAAATAAAATAGTGGAAAATAATACTAATAATAATAATAAACAACTTTGGACCTTAGCTTACACTTTGTTTCTTCAAACCATGAGCTTTCCTTTAAACTTTTTTTTGGGTCCAAACCAATTGGTTTTTCTTCCAAAATGATGTCATGTAGGCTAAACTCACAATTTGATTTGTCTTGGTATTGGACCTTCGTTTAAAGGCCTTGGGACCTATTGGACCCTACTCTTTGGACCTTTGTCTAATGTGGCCCTAAGATGAGGCATTTAAAATTGAACTTTTAATCCCATCAATAACAAATAAGCATATCTACATAAATAAATAAAAATTGAGGGGTAACATGTTGACAGACCACTATTGCTTCCACTATTGACCTAAGTGTGATGGGACCTTAATGTAGCTCAATTGTGAATAAACCATTTTAAATTTTAAATTAATTTTTGACAACAAAAGTTATTCAAAAAATATATATGCCACAACTTAAATCTAAAAATTATCACCTATTTGTCAAATTATACTAAAAATGGGCCCCAACTTTTATTAAAAAACCATTGGTTTTGATTTTATTGAATTATTATTTTTAAAATCAATATTCATTAATAATACATCGCAATTTTAAACATTACAAAAGGTCACCTTTTTACACACCTTCTCGTATTGGCTTTCCAACAATACCAATAATGTAACAAAAGGCACCATGCTTTGAAAGATTTCAATGTGACAAAGAAAAAAAACAAACACACAACCTTCCTTAATAGATAGATGTTCAAATTTTATGGGACATGGTTTGGGTTAATTAAATTGTTATCATTGGAAATGATTAAATTCGATTCTTAAAAATGATATCCAAATTTTTGAACAAAAATCAAGTAATCACAACTAGGTTACTTTGACGATATTCGAAAGGATCAAACTAAATTGATCCCAAAAAAAATGATCGTTTTCCTAAAAGAAATTTAAACATACATAACAACAAGTCACATCATCGTTCAATTTTTCAAAACAATAACAATGGTTATATAAAGTGTCATACCTCTATTAATAGTTACATAATAATGACATGAAAAGTCTTCATATCGATGTGAGAAGTTTATAATCTTGACAACTATAGTTAAGGCTTACAAATTCTTGACATGTGACATTGCAAGTGTTGAACTAGTTGTCAAAGCTAGGGATGTTTGATTACACAAATTTCATACTTCAACAATACAAACAAATTTGTTTATTTTTGGAATAAGAAGTTCCACAAATCTATATAGACAATAGATTTTAATGTCTAAAAAGAGATGCTAAGATTCTCCCATTTAGTCTAATTCTTGAAATGTTTTATATTTGTGATTGCACACATCTATTAATGGTATAGTGTTTCCGTGGTATAGTGTTAAAATTGGAAATACATAAAAAGTCAAAAATAATAACACATAAAAATTTACTCACTTTGAATTTTTTTGAAAAACAAATATACCTTATTTGGGCCGTTAGAACAAAACAAGTTGTATAAATCATGAATATGGAATTGATTTATACTTTTATTTTTATGTAATTGTACATCAATAATTTGATCAATTTTATTTTAAACACCTTACTTTATTGTAGTTTAACATTTTCATGAATTTCAAATTTTCATTTCATCTTCGTAAAAAAATTAAAACAAGACTTAACCCGAGTACATTTTTAATGGGAAACATTTTACAACTTCAAAAGATCATAATCATCAACATTATCATAGTACAATGTACTATCGAACATTCATTTATCATTTAATATAAGCATCATGTCTTTAACACAAATTAAAAGTTTTGGTAAAAAAGATTGTTCATTATGGTTTTTTTTTGGTATATGCAAAATTTCATGGACAAATCTCTATTGAAACTAGTATTTCTTAGTCCTTTCATAAATTTATAGACTCCTAAAAGTTCAAAATGTACTTGATCAATCATTGAAATGTTCAAATGTGCATCAATTTCACAACATAATGATAATAAGGGATGTTGGGTTTTGGTTTTTTAGAATTGAACAAAAGTGGCCAAGTGCTTAAGGAATTTAATTACTTCAACTTTTTAAATTACACTCGTTAGATGAAAGGGAAAAATAACTCCTATAACATATGGCTAGATCTGAAAATGACAATAATGTCGGTGGTTAACAAAAAACCTCAAATCACATAGTGGTGTTGTCTTAATTTGGTCTAACTCAATCCTTGTTTCAAGGTTATTATGCATCTGCTGTAGCTTGTAATTTTGAATTGTCTATGATTGGAATTTTACCTCGTATGAACATCGTCATTGTTCTTGTTGGACGATTCACAAAGCTTTTAAACATCATAACAAGTGATGTTGACCTTCCCATCCTTGCACGATTAACAAAGGAGTGGTTTTGAAAAGCATTGGGGCTCAATAGCATTGGCATCAATTTTCATATAATGAGACCAATGAAAATGTTGTTAACCTTCTAAATGAAATGTTGTTTGGAGCGTTTGAAAGAAAAAATTTGATATTAGTGCATGTGAAATAACAATGAACAATGCAAATAGGTTGAATATTTATGGCTGCTAATGCACCAAAAGCCACAAGCCTTGGTGATCTCATTGTGCTTTGCAAAAGCTATATTGGCTGAGGGCAAAACACTTATGATTTATTAGCTAGCCATGTGGCTAAAACCAATAGATAGCAAATTTTGAAGGCAAAAAAAGAAATAATGAATTATTGCATCTAAAATCGATTGTTTTTGCAGCTAGGGCAAGAAGAATTTTGTGACATTTATAAGTGAAAGGATCCATAAGCATTTTTTACCAACCATTTATGGAATAGCCACAAGTGAATGAGGAGAAGATGTAATTTGATTTTGTGAACATTGTAGTAGAAATGGTAGTCATAATTGTTTTGTTAAAGGTGGTCAACTTGGAATTCATTGCTAATGAGGTTGATTCCTTGGTTATAGCTAAAGAAAAGTTAAGACGCTTGAGGAATACGCATCTATTCATCTTGGGGTGATCATTATAAAAAATTTGATAATGAAAGAAAAAGGTGAATCACCATGGTGATTGTCCTCAAGATGTAATGTTTTAATTTATATGAACACCTTGTGAGCCTTTGTGTGTTTATGAGCAACTTGCATTTGATTCGTATGCCCTACTTTTAATTTTGAACTTATGCGTGGGGTAATTAAAACTTGTGAAATTTTGCATCTTGATTCAATTTTGTGTGTACATACTTTAATTAAATTTAGAAGTTCCATGTACAAACATTTGACACAACACCTTAAACTTATGACAAAGTGTGATTTAAGGCTTACAATGTTGATGAACATTGGTTTGTAAAATTTCCATGAATCCACAAGTTTAGGTATTAGGCTTACTTGTTTGCATTTTGAAAGTTAATTAAATTTGGACATTTTAGTTCACACAATATAACTTTTTATCTATTGTGGAAAATAAGTAGTCATAAATTAGTTGTTTTTGTCACTAATGGATGACAATATTACATATAATAATAATAAAATCATTAATTTACAAAAAAAATCATTGATAAGACATCCATGACAAAGGATGGAATGATGGACTTTTAATTGTCACCTATATGACTATAAAATGATTATTGTTTAAAATTACATGGACAATAATGCCATGACTTTTCAATGCAATTATCAAATGACTATAGTTTAAAACATGGTAATTGATGTATGACAATAGAATTATTATTGTGCAATGAAATGGATAATATTGACATGGTAGTTTAAGTGATTGTGAAATGATTGGAATATGAAAAACTAATTGGAAATTGATTATAAAATGACTAGTGTATAATGACATGGGTAATGTTGACCACCTACTTACCCACCTACACACCCACCTACATCCTAATTACCTGCATACCCACCCACTCACTCACCCGCCCATCTGTTTATTTACCTACCCATTCACCCACCTACCCACCTCCTACAACCCACCATACCACCCACCCACCTATTTAAGTACCTTCCCATTCACCCATCCTACCTATTTTTTACAACCTACCTACCTACCTACCTACCCATTCACCCACCTATTTCCTACGTATCATTATATAATTTGCTTACTATTTACCTCATGATATTGTAATGATATGAAATAAACATGTAAAAAAAAATTGAACACCTTTTAATGGTGTAGTCCATTGGTAAGGACTTCATTTATCATTGTGAAAATAAAGGATTCAATTCCTAATACTTGCAACCTATGTACATTTTTAAAAGGTTAAGGTAGGTAAATTCAACCATTCAAATGGTTCATTATTTGCTAATCGCATTGTAATCATTCATTACCATGACACCTTAGCATTATATATAATTTGTCCTCTATGACTTGTTCACATGATGAAGAGTGCCACATTGAACATTCAAATGACTTTTTGTCTTAAACAATTTGTCTAACATGACTAAAAGGCCATTTAATCATATAATGTCTAGTATGATCACAAAGTCAATCATAAATGGCATCATAAATTTAAGAATTTCTTCTAGTCACTTGTTCAATCAATGTTGCTCTAAATGTGTCGAGAACTTCAAATAATTCAATTATAACATGACAAAACACCCAATCATCATTAATGAAATTTGTCACAAGTGCAAATTTATCAAACCAAAATTTGGACATTCAAAAGTGGAAGTTGCACATTGTGCAATGGCTAGGATCACATACCACTCCATATCCTTAAATAACATATTTGGGATGTGTTTGTGGATAACACTCAATCGCATTGACCTGCATCACAAAACACTTCAATTAAAAATTTCAACCAATAACAATGGCAAGTACATGTTATGAACATGGAACCAACCTAAACAAAAGGATTTCCAAAGGACATGAACAAACCATAATAAAGGCAAACTTAAATTTAAGTCTAAACATGAAATTACAAAATCAAAAACCAAAACATGATGTGTGCACAATGTAATTAGTTCAAACAAAAAAATTTATGATAAAGGATGGACACATGGGAAAAAAAACAATAGTATAAAGACCATACCTTAAAGTAGTGTTAAATAAACAAAAAATAACGTGAGTGGTATTATTTCTAAGTATATGTGTTTTGGGATCTAGTTTAGGGAAAAATATTTAAAAATATTTCAAGGAATTGTCTTGAGGGCCTTCATAATTAAATTATGCATGAATAATGCAAAAAAAACGCATTAGGGTGGACCAAATTAAACAATTGAAGGTCCATTTTGAAAGTTTTCCAATTTATTTTGACTCTGATGAAATTGGGTCAAACAAAAATATTAAAGTGATGTTCAAATTAACATTTTTTTCCATTTCCAAGTTCAGACCACCTTAACTTTAACCTTTTAAAACACAACTATTAAATATTACTTTTTAAAAAATCAATCTAGATATCAAAATGGGTTTTACAAGAATTTGTGATTATTGAGTTTTCATTTTAAATCTTTAAAAAATGAGGGGACCTTTCTTGATTCTTCATCTTAAGTGCTATGATGTTTTAATGTGTGGTTGTACAAAGTTATGAACGCGTTCTCCAACTCCATTAAAAAATAAATCCATAATGATTTTTTTTTGAATTGTGAAAGGTTGGATATACTAGTTATATTACAAAGTTCATCTTTGATTGAATATTGATGTTTTTAGTGTTTTTTAAAAAAAATTGGGAGGATTGAAATACAAGTTTCAATTTTAAACTCATTTTGTTAAAATTTTCAATGCATTTGAGTTGTATGCAACAAAATTTGATTAATTTAGAAAAAATTGGAATTGAGGTTTTTATAAAAGTTCAATGTAATGTGTTTTTATTCATTCAATGAACTTTTCATCAATGTGGATGAAAAATGAACATTCACAAATGAATTTCATCCATGATAATGTTGGTGACAATGCCAACGCTAGTGTTGGCCATGATGTCGATGATGATGGTGGTTATGATGTTAATGAACTATTACAGGAAATCATCTATGATAATACCTTTTAACAATTAACATAATTAAATCATCCATGAACTATTGGATGACTTCAATCATCGAGCATATAAAAGTTATGGCTAATTTTTTTTTGATAATTATTATAAAAGGAATTATCCTCCCCTTTTCCCATTTTGTTTAGCATGTTAATTAGCTTTAGCAACCACATTCATTTGTTTTGGGTAACAAATTAGGGTAAAATCATGTTCATTCACAATGTGGTTTTTCATGCTTGTGATATTGTGCAAAAGATCATTAAAAAAATACATTAAAAAAATTTATGTCTAGTTGTTGTTAAGGGATGTTTGACAAGTGGGGTGGCATAAGGGGGTGCAAATGTAAACAAATTGACTAGTTTTGTGGAATCAAGCTTATTTAACATGTTTACAAGTGTGCCTTATACATCAAATTAATGTTGAAAATGTGTGTTATATTTGTGGTATGCCTTTTTTAATATTTCAATTCAATATTTGAATAAATTTGAAAATAATTCAATGGAAATAAAATACCATTTAAAACTTGTAGCCAATGTTTTTTGACATAGTAAAATAATGTAAAAAACATCCAAACATTGTCTAAGGATTATAATTTACACTTAGTTATAAACATTAAAAATTATCTATATATTGTTAATGGTTCATTTTTCCATATTTAAACCCATGGTATTTAATACTTTAGATAGCCTGGATGTGGACCACATCAATAGGATCATTGAACATAAAGAAAGTCCAACCAAGTGCATGAAGAATAAGCCAAAACTTCTAATTCATTTGTAACTATTGAAATGGTGCACTTGAAATAACTTTTTGCTTGACAACGAGTTTTTTAATTTGTGATCATTGTGATTTGTCCATGTTGTTTACAGGTTGCGTTTAATCATTTGTCAAGCAAGTGTTGTCAATTTGCTTCCTCCTCCCCATCAAATTTTTCAAAATCACAATTTTAAAATGTATTGAAATCCATATCATGTAACATGAAAGCTTGAAACCCTAAATCTTTTATGAATATTCCAAACAAGTAATTTATCACAAACTTGTTATCTTCATTGCTTCATTCAAAATTCACACAAAATTTATTATTTCATGGGTTCATGTTTTCCACCTATAAATGTTGTGAGTCTAAAATACATATGATGCAAATATAAATATGATGAAGTATTTTCAAGTAGGATGAAAGACATGTTTTAAACACATGAAATCCATGTGCAAAAAAATGGACTCATGAAAAAGATTTTCACAGTACTTTCATTATCAAATTGTGGGATGAAAAGTTTGTGATAAGTTTTAATCCATGCACATAAATGCAGTGACCACCATGACAACAAAATGTACTTACAAGAATGAAATTAATCAACAAATGTCAACCAAAAAAATTGTAATGTAATTTAACATGCATCACAAACTTACTAGCTTCATGGGTTTGTTTGAAATTCACATAAAAATTGTTATTTCATGGGTTCATGTTTTCCACAAATTTCAATCGCACAACATGTGAAATGGATCAAAAGGAAAAACAATTGCCCTAAAAGTTCAAGCTTGAAACACAACACTTAATTAATAGTTTAAAGGTTTACACAATACATCAAGTTTGTTCATTTTGCAAGAAGCAACAACTATAACACATCATCATTGAACACAAAATGGGGACATTAATTAATAACAAGAAATACACATTGGAAAAGAAGTATGGGCATTGAATTGCAAAAAAAAATTGTACCCTAAAAAAAATTGTCACCATATCTTTTATAAGTGTTGCAAAGATTTGAAAATGCATACCAAAAAAAGATCAAAGATTGATAAAAGGTTTAAAAGAACATGAATCCTTAATATTGAGTATTATGGTTAGGCCACACTTGATGTTAAACAAATGTTATCTTGATGTTAGAAGGACCTAAACTTACGTTGTGTCCACTCCAAAATTACAAATTATCATCAAATCTTAAGTGGCATCCTTGGTGTCAGCAAAATGTTATGATGATGTTCACTAAACGCATAATGGTAACTTCCCATTTATTTTGTGAAGGCCATGGTCCAAAATGTAACGTTATTTTAAAAACCAAATAAATGAATCCTTAAGTAATTATTATCATATTTGCAACTAACACCCACCATATGTTCATCATTCATAGTTTTGAAGTTTTTCTTGCCACTTGCCATAACCATGCACGCATTGTTATGTCAAAACACATTGTGATCACACAACTATCCACCATAACCATGTGCATTTTAATATGCATGCACACATGAAGTTACACATTTTGGAAAACTAATCATCACCTACATTCATTATGCACACTACTACATAGACACAAAAAATTAGAAAAGAAAATTGAAAGCATAGATCGAACAAACCATCACACACATTGTTGCATATAGACACAATACACAAATTGCTACACAACTACACAAGATCCCAACCACACATATATAATCAACTACAACTAATTCTAAATTTTTTGGTGATGTTGAAGTTATAGGAATTCACACATTTGCAAATATGTTTTCGTTCTTACATTTTTTTTTTCCTTACAACCTACATGAAATGCACAAGATAATGATAAATATGTAATTATGCATGTGTTCATATGAATGACTAGTTGAGATATGCAACCATGCAAACAAAGATAGAGGTTGTGGTGAGGGATAAACAAAGATGAATAATTCTACATCTGGTGGTTCAATTGTCAAAATCCAATCATGAAAACCATGTTGTCCAAATCGGGAATACTAAGAGATGGTTGCATCGATTGCAACAAAAAGGGATGAATTCTTAGCAAGGCTAGGTCAAGTGCACCTATGAGATTTATTCAAAAATGTAGTTGTGAAATTGTTGATGTTGTCAACAAGGTTAGTCACTTTCCTATCCTTTGCAACAAACCATAATGCAAAGACAAGTGGGGCATTCTATATGTGGATTATAAATATGTTTATGACCACATGAATGGCATTGAAAGCAACATTGAGTATTGGGACTTAACACCTATGGAAAAGACATCATTAAATCTATCGAAGAGCTTCAACAAACATGTATATGAAATGATACACGTTTTCATGTCATCTTGCCTTACTTTCAATCCACCTCACCTGCAAGATACAATGGCCCTTGATGATCACATTTTTACACCCTTGCCTACTTATGATGGGAGATGAATAAGTCAATGAAGAGTGGAAAAAAAAAAGGATCATAATCGAGATGAAACACCTTTGGCTGGTCTTAAGGTAGATGTGGAAGAAATTGGCTTTGGTGTCTTTTCACAAACAATTCCAAAGTCAAATCTATTACAATCATCTATCAATTGTTTCATATGTTCAATATTCATTTCACCTATTGCTAATGCAATGCCCATGCAAACACCACCAAGCATTCCAAACAAATCAACGTCACAACAAACACCTGCAATGTGGGCATGTGAAAACCAATTCATGTAGGTAAATTTTTAGCTACTATGGAAGACATTCTTAGTGAAAATGGCAACAATAATACTTCATTTGAATGCCTATGTGAAGGTTGTACCACCTTTTTATTCAATTACAACACTATGGGCAATATCAAAGTTAAACACAAAACTTATTCCAAGAATAAATATATGGTTGAAACAACTAAAAGAAGCACAAAACTCCTAGTTGCATCCATTGACAAGATCCATACCCAAATATGGAAATAAAAATGCAAAACATCTAATTTAAGAAGGAAAAACTTATTGAACAACTTTAATATTTCAAGGTTCAAGACCAAGAAATCAATAACATGCACAAAAACATAGTGGATGTAATCATTGCATTCACACACGTCATGGGCATGACATTTTTAGCTAGTTGACCCAAAACTTATCATGATCTTTATGTTGATAATGATGATGACAACTGTGTTGAACAATGAATTGTAATTATATAAACTTTTCTTGTAGGAAATGCATTTTTTCAACAAAAATTGGTAACACATAGCAAAACTAGGAACATAAATTACCAAATTCCTTTTGAACTTTGAATTAATAACGTTGTTGCCCAAGATAAAATTGAATTTGATCGTGCATATGTTCTCCATTAATTTTTTACCCATCTATAATTTGCACTACTTTTAGTATGTTTAGTTATGAATATCTACACCTGTTTCTATTTTGCACACATACATGATTATCCTTACAATTGTTTTCCTTTTCTATCATTCATTCCTTTTCAAGAGATGTTAGAATATTTTCAAATTTTAATTCTTCTTGAGAAATTAACAAATTATGTAACATCACTCAACATGCCATGAAGTTTGGAATGATGGCAACATCCATTTCAGTTTCCTTTGAATATAATGAAAAATAAACTTCAAAATATTGAAATTGTTTTTTTATAAGGGACTTCCTTTGCTTGTGTTTCCTATTGTATAATGGTTTAAGGAGATTCCTGTTACCTTCTTTATTTGGGGTCATCAACCATGATAGAAGAAAGTAGCCTTTGTCTCTTAGGACATAAGGTGGTGTGTCTTTTTTGTAATCCATTATGTTTGGATAAAAAAGGTTATGATATTGTGCTTGTGCATAAAAACCATATTTATGCAAGACATGTGAATCGTTAACTAAACCTAGTAGACCTACATAAATGTCTATGAAAGTTTTTCTATGGTCACATATAGTTTCCACTAGTATGTTATAACCTATTGTTTTGTGATAGAAATAATTTTCACAAAATGAACCAAACAGTTTAGATATTGAAATGTGCATTCCATTAATGGTGCCTTGCACACACAATAGGCCACACCAACTTTTGAAACCATTCATGACCTCTTGCATCTTTTCCCCAAAAGGCTAGCAAATCAATCTACGAAAACAAAGTTGATCACACGTATGAATTCACTCACAAACAAACCCATAGTTGATTTTCCACTTGCAAAATGCTCATTGCAAGTAAGTAAATTACATCCATGGGCCAACTTGTATATGGCACAAGTTACCCAAACTTCCATATGAATTAATTACATATACCTTGCATTATTATTTTTGCATCAAGGGACATAGTTGATTGATGATGTCAAACAAGGTGTGTTTCATCATGCGAAAATTGTGTTTCCAATGTTCATCATCAAACTTCCACAACACAAAAATTAAGACCCCATGCTTTAAATCATTATTGAATTCTAATTGTAGATTTGTCACGTGAGTGGGAAGGCAAATTGATGCATACATGACTTGTGCATTGATTTTACAAATGTCATCAACTTCATTATTCTCAACAGTGAATGAATTATCATTTGCACTCCAAATTAATTGCATGACATGCATGAGATACATGAGAATACCAACATAGATCACAAGTTCTTCTTTTGGTTCCATGGTAATGACATTGTAGTTCAATTGCAATGGAAAATACAATTCAATTGCTATGTGAGAACATAACGAGATGAAAATCCATAGATAAGGGATGAAGTGAATTTTTGAGGACAAAAGTAACAAGGAGTTAACATTCCTTTACAACAATGTGGACGAAGAGAAGTTATGATTTTATGCTCTTGCTATTAGTAGTGATGTTAATAAAAAACTAACACTAGGTGTGGACACAAGTGTGCTTCTTTTATACAATGTAGTGTTTATTTAACACTTGAAAAAAAAAAACCTTAAACTTGATGTTAGATCTTAATATTAAGAAACAAATAACATCATGTGTGCACTAGCTTCTAGTTTGGTATCAAAATCAAAATATTGTAGTACCTTTACCATTTCAACAAAAAATCGTCGAATAATTAATCAAATTTGAAATCTGGGTCCTGTTACACAAACTTTGGGCCATGTATAATTGGATGCAAAATTTGTGTCTGGGCAGCACCAAGATGTATTTGGGTCATCACCAGACACATCTTGATCGGGCAATTGGGCAGTCGTGGAAAAAAAAAGATGCAGACTTACCCATGGTCAATTTAACATTCTCCCACCTGTTCCCCCTGCCCCCCTCCCTGCCCCCTCTTAGAAGCAGGGATTCATGACCATTTGACTGGGTACTAGGTAACCCTAAAACCCTACTTCCAATTAAAAAGATAAGTTTGTGGGTAACCCGAGGAGACACATAGTTAGGGTACAGGTTACAGCCTAAAGGCTGAATCAAGATGTAGCCTGTAACCCTAACCATTTTATCTGCACCAAGAGAGGTAGGTATCTCATTGGGGTCTGAAGGGCAGGTTGGAAAAAAAAAAGTTGAAAGAGGAAAAGAAAAAAACACACAAAGAGGGATAAAAGAGGCTGAATATTAATGACCAAGCGAGATCACATAAAGGTGGATGGGGGGGAGCACTTTACATCCATTCACTTTACATCCATCCATTGAGTCACACTTTTGTCATGGTTTGTCACAAATATCATCCATTTAAATGGATGAGATCTACTATTCTGTTTCATGCCCTGGTCGGTGCGCAACGCCGATAGGCTATTTTTCAGTTTCCCTCTTCTCCCCCGACCCACCCCTCTCCCCGTTTTCCAACACCCGCTGCTTTCTTCCTTTCTTGCTTGCTTGCTTGCTTGCTTCCTTCCTTTTTCTCTCGCGTCTTTTTCTTTCCTGTCGTTGCTGCCTGCCCCCCCCCCAATTGCTCGCTATAAAAATTCCAGCGGCGGGATTGTTGTTACCACTCAGTCCGTCCATCGTCTTTTGTTTGTTGTTTGCCATCGTTGGTTGTGTGTCTGTCGTAGCGGATGGTGGAAGCGGTGGGAAGAAAGAGGCAAAATGAACATGAGACTCGTACGAGGTGAAAAGAATTCAGTATTGCTTTTTTCGGTTGGCTTAGAAAGCAGTAGCAGCTGAGAGAGAGCGAAACCTCTTGGAGTTGTTGGTTGGTGCATGGACCAGGAAGCAAGAGACGGATGCGAAAGTGGGGACGAATTTCTAGCCGATGCAGGTAACTGCTGAAGGTCGAGAGGTTGATGGGTTATTTTTATTTATTCTTGTTGAGGATTTGTTGTAGAGAGTGGTGAAAGAGTTGTCCTGTATTGGGTTGTTTTACTTTAGTAGTATAAAGGGCACGGAGAGAGAAGACTGAGTTTGGATAGAGAAGAGGTACATGAGAGAGCTTCGTAGCATCTCAAGAAGCCGGCCTTGAAACGTAAGGGAGTTTCTGACTGAGGGTTCATGAAGCAAGAATGATAAAACAAGGGAAGAAATGCAACAGACGTTGTCGCAGCAGCAACTGAAATGCTATGGACGGCGGAACCGTAGTAAGCCGAAGGTGGGTGCCGGCGGTGGCGGCAATCAGCATGTTTATGCAGGCAGTGTTGAGGAAGTAGGAAGACCTGCTGCTTCACAGGTGGAGGAAGAGGAAACCGATTCTGCTTCGCTAGCCAAGCTCCCGGTGGAGTTCAAGCTCTCGGGTCAGCTGAGCACTCCAGAGGCAGGGTGGGGAAGGTCGAGAAAATCCACGGCAGCGACTGAAGACGAGGTGACACCAAAGAGCGATGTGGTCAAGAAACAGATGCCAACAACACGAAGGAATTCAGCAATCAAATCTCTGGCTGCTCATGGCAGGGAGGCCACCGGAGTGGAGCCACCAGGAAAAGAAGTCTCAATCTCACCGGGTGTATTTTCAAACACCCCTGAGAAGGAAGGGAGTGAGGAGCTGGTGAGCGTCAGCATCAAATGCATTTCCAGCAATGGTGCCCTGGAGCAACGTGGAAAGAAAAAAAGGGTGGTGGCGGGGGGCCTAGGCTCTGCAGGGACACGAAAGACTCGGGCTCAGATTGCCAGGGATGAAGCTCAGCGTGTGGCTGGTGGAGAGCAGCCAGGCCTTGAGAACAATGATTTGGCTATTACAAGCACCGCAATTGCAGCAGCAATGCACATCCAAGAAACACTGGAGAGGTGTAAGAGAGAAGATCAGATTCTCACAAAGGTTGATGAGATTTGGAGCAAACGAGAGGTATTCTCCTCTGCCTACTTTTTCCTACCTTGTAGGTTTCTGTCAGCATTCTAGTTGCCCACTTTTTGAGGCAGAGAACATGGCAACGAGATGTACTGTTCTGTTCCTTCCCTTGATCCAGAACAGTGGCTTAAGGCTCTTGGGGATATCTTTCTGCTTGGAGAAGAAAGGACCCCATAGCCTTTGCTGGATTAGGGTTTATTTGTAGATTCACATATATGTCCATATTCTTCCAAACTTAATAGAATGGTGAAGTGCTATTGCGCACTGTAATGGGATGTCAGAGAAGGTTGTCATGCAAGCTGTCATGGTCTAGAATTTCTCTGTCTGAAGGGGAAAATGTTGGAGGAGCTGTGATACCTATGGAGGTTTTATACTCCATGGTTTCACCAGAGCCTCTGACCATGCATCTCTTCTTCCTGCCACCTTCAACACCTCTGCCACCTTATCTTATTGGTTGACACAAACTCACCCCTTTATCTAGTCACATTTACTGCAGTTGAATTTATGGGAAATCCACTTTTTTCTCCTATACATCAGGAGTTGATTTCTTGAACCAGATGATGAGATTGGGGCCATAGGCAGAGATGTGACCTCTGGATTTGCTTACTCTCTTCTCTGCCTCCTGGTTCCTTATCTCCATACCTCTGTCACCTGCATGTACTTGATTGACTCTACTTGCCCCTCAATTTTGTGTCCTCATTCAGGGCAAAAAATTATAGCATGTCTGATACTGTTGTACATACTTGGAGTGTTTGTAAGTGTTCTTTTCCCTTTGCCTCACACTTCATGCAACAGAGAATACTCTTCTGGTGTCACTCATGGAAGAGGTACAGTTTTTCGTGATTAGGGCTTCTTTGTAAATTCCTGGATGGTGGAAGGTTTTGCAATTTGCCTTGTCTGGAGGGCTATGAGAGAAAGTCTCTTTTATGTGTTGTAAAGTATTTATGTGGCTCTGATCACTCTTCTGGCCTAAGGCAAAAAGGTTGAAAGAGCCATCATGCCACAGAGCGATGAAATTGTGGATCTCAGCAGTAAAATATGTGCCTGGATGCTGGTTTTTACATTCTGACACTTGAACCCTTTCAATTTTTTTCCCCCAGTTCATTGAGGCGAATAAAGACAAGAAGGTGCAACCAAAGAGCAGGGAGCCAGTCCGAAGTAAGTCCCATTGGGACTTTGTTCTAGAGGAAATGGCATGGCTGGCTAAGGTAAGCAATTTTACACAGAACCAAGAAACATAGTGCACCAAAGTCTGAATCCAACTTTTAAAAGCTGGTTAATTTTATGGCTAACAATTTGCAGTGTTTCAGAAAGGTATTGCAGTCAGTTGGCATAAGAGGACACAGATTTATTTTGTGTTTCTTGACCTTAAAATGCATACTTTTTTTAGTTATTTCATGGATTGTTGTGAGTACTTTCTTTTCTGTAGAAGGGTTCACTTGCATGTCATTACAAGAATATTAAAGTTGAATTTCATGATGAAACGAGGTCACTTGAATGCAATCTGGTGCCATGAATTTCATGATGGCAGGATTTTGAGAGAGAGAGAAAGTGGAAGGTAGCTCAAGCCAAGAAAGTTGTGATACGTGTTAGCCGAAGCAAACTGGATGTGGAAGCAAGAGAGATTCGGCGTCAAAAGGTGAGATTCTTAAGCTTTATTGATTCTTGGAACAAGGAAGCCCTCTGTCTGGGGACATCTTTGAGTCTTCTTGTCATATGTATGTAAGCTAGAGGTTGATAATATGCTAGTTACATGAAATATTACCAACATGTAATAAGTGACTTCAAATCCACTTAGAAAACTGCATGTTCTGAGGGATGAAAAGGTTTCAAGTCACATCAGTATTCCTTAAGTCTAATCCTTGAGCATTCTTAGTAAACAGAAATCCATTTGCAGTGTTTGAAACCAAGACACATTTCTTGTTTCAACTCTATGATACAGGAAGAGGAGCAACGCATGCGAAGAGTGGCAAGCGGTTTTGCTAAAGAGGTCAAGAAGTTTTGGATGAAGGTTGACAAACTGGTAAAATTGACCTGCCACACTTACCTGTTGACTCACAACAATTAGGATTGCATTAGCCTGGATAGAATGATTTCTATCTGAGTTTGGTAGTTAGCTTATCTTTTGCATCATTGGATAAAATCTAGGTGAGGGTCTTACTGGGCATTGCAGGTTAAATGAATGTGTCATCTTTATGTTCGAAATGTGTTCCTTCAAGCACTTCTGTGCAAAACTGCCATATCTTGACATTGGCATCTTTATGATCAGGTGACATATAAGCAGCAGTTGCAGATTGAGGAGAGGAAGAAAAAAGCCCTTGACAAGCATCTGGACTTCTTGCTGGGACAGACAGAAAGGTGAGCACATTCCTTTTACTCTTGGGGTTTTGAACAGCTGGCGATACAGATTGTATGAACATTCTTGCTTTCCTTCTGATTGTGGATTTGATGCCAATACATTTGAGGGGCTTGGCCTTCCTTTTGTGGTGTATAGTCATGGACAATTACTTGGGGTATTGATATTCAGTAGTGGGAGTTACAAGTTATTCACAAAGAAATTCTGGGGCAACTGTGGCTGTCCTCCTGTGTTGATTTTGACAATCTCTGATAATGATTGATTGGGACTGCTTGGGCAGGTACTCAACTATGTTGGCAGAGAATCTAACTGACCCTTTAGTGGTCTATGAGCATCAGTCAATCCAGCTCCTGCCTCCAGTTCCTCTTGATGACAGCATTGCTGAAGAGCTGTTAGATTCTCCGCAAGATTTGGCTTTGAAAGAATTGGAGGTCAGTGGTGAACGAAACAACAGGGATAGGAGTATTAACTTGGATTTGGAAGGTGTGGATCAAGATTTCATGGTCAATGATGAGGAAGAGCAGGTGCAACCTTTGATGTTATTGCTTCTTCTTGTTTGATACTGCCAGTCACAGACTAGGCTTTCCTATTGCCTAATCTCAACCAGAGAAGGCTTTTGCATGTGTACAAAGGCAATATCTTGGCTCTTCTCCAGGTTTTTTGAGCCTAGCTTCTGGGTTTGTGGCATTGTGGCATCTGCTGCATTACCCATCAGCCTGGTGTATTTAGTTGTCTAATTGACAGCCTTTCTTGAATATCAGGAGGATGATGAAGCCACTCTAGAGGCAGATGAAGCTTTGATAACTGAATCTGAGAGGAGAGAGGAGCTTATTGCATTGCAACAAGAGAGTGAACTGCCACTGGAGCAGCTCCTGAAGAATTACAAGATTGGGGAAGGTAATGAAATGCTCTTGTTTGTCTAACTGTCTGTGTTCAGGTTGTTTGAAGAATGGCATAGTATTTGGAAGTATGGTAGAGTGTGTAGTCTAGTAGCATTGTGTTTGTCTGGGCCTTTCTGAATTCTTCTCATCATGCATTCAAGTGTAATTTTTTCTTGTGATAGAGGAAGGTGAATTTTCACTGCTGTTCTATGGTGAAACTGTGGACTAATGTGTGGAAAGTTATTGTACTATGCAGATAGTGAGGAGGAAGATCAGGAATTGAGGGAGGGGGAAACAGATGAAGAGCAGGAGGATAGTGAAGAGGATGAGGAGGAAGCTGATAAAGAGATGAATTTTGATGACAAAGAGGGGTTGCCAAAGGCAGTCAAAGCTATCATTCCTGAGCAGTCACAGCATGGTACAGTACATGATGAGACTTCATGGGATGAAGCTGAAGAGCTGACCAGATCTTCCTGGAATGCAAAGGACGGAGCCAAGCTGATGTCAGAGATGGAGGATTCCAAAAACCTTGCTGGCAGTGTCAGATCTGCAGAATCTGGCCTCGTTCCTGATGAACAAACAAAGGCTGGTGAGAAGGCCTTGGTTATGATGGTGCAGGGACTGAAAAAGCCTCAATCTGTGCAGCAAAATGACCTTGGAATGCCCCACACAGACAGAACAATCACTGGTCATTTTCTGGAAACAAATCAGTATAAGGCAGGTGGCAAGCTTGCAACTCTTGTGGTTGATTTGGGGGTTGACACCAGGGAAGATGTTAGCTCATCCTTGAGTCAGAGGAGACCACAGAGATCAATATGTTGTTTGACTACTGTCCCAGTAGAGCAGGGCATGGTGAGAGATATGCAGGTATGGATTTAAGCATTTTGTGTTTCTTTCAGGCATATGTAGGTTTGGTCAGTGAAAATCAAACTTTGATGGGGTAGCAGCAATTTCTGTGTTGAACTTGTGTTTATGAAAGTCAAATTTCAGGGTTCTTTGAATAGTCTGCTGCTCAAACGTTATTTCCTCAATAGCTGGTGCAGGTTTGCCTGACATTTTATACTTACCATGTTCTGTGCTGGCTTCAGGTTTAGCTCTGGGATACAGAAAGCTTCTATCTATTTATACCTCCTCCCTTTTTAGTGGAAAAAATTGTAGGGTACTCAAAAGCTGTTCAAAACCAATACAACTGTAGCTGGTGAGGGTGTGAGAGATGAAGAGTGTCTTAGTAAGTAGTCAACTTGTCTCTTGCAGGCAGTCTGATTGAGATGAAGCCTCTTTACAAGCATGGTGTCACCCATCACACAGACACCGCCTCCTTCTTGCACGCAGTTTGATTGAGGTCAGGCATGTCTTCTGCAGGATGATGAGGACTACTTCCCTGCAGCTATGGCAGATGGGCATGAAGAGGTAAACTCCTGAAGCTGCAGCAACAACTAGCACCTTTCTCCTCCATGAGTTACAAAGCAAGCAACTTACGTCTGGTATTCTGGTTTGAGTGGCATTTTGTTGTTTGCTGCTTTCAGAGATTGAACTCGTAACCAGCACCTAGATAATTACTTCCTTTGTGACTTGTATTCTCCATTGGGTTGAATGCATGGTGGCATTGCCCATTTGTACACAGTAGGCATCAACAGTTCTGCAGCTGATTGTTTGCTGTCCGTAGCTAAATGGTCACAGGGATAACTGGTATAATCCTTGAAGAATGTAGAATTCAAATTGACAGTCTGTTTGTCAGGATGATGATGAAGGAACTCTCGAGGAAGAGGAACAACTGGCCAAGGAGGATGATGCTAGTTCTGCAAATGAGGTCAGATTTGTTCATTTTTCAGGGTCTGTTTTGCTCTGGATGAGGATGTTCTGGATCAACATACCTGTTTTCAACTTCTGATTTCCAATTGGTTCTCTTCTAACTTGCTTCTGCTGGCATGCAGATTGATGCTCTACAGCGTGAAAGTGAGATGACTTTGGAAGAGCTTTTGGCAAAGTATAAGTCTGTGAGTAATTCCTCACAACCTACTTCCTTTTCTTAGAGCATTACAACATCATTGATCAGCAAAAGCTTCTTGTTGGGAATTAGAGCTGGAACAGGGCACATTGTGTTAGTTGTGTGGGAGATTGTATTTAATCAGGTTTTGCAAAGTGCTCTTGAAACTAGTGGAACTTTTATGCTAAGTTGGTTCACTTTCACTTGTTGATTTATTTGCTTGATATGCCCAGTTGGCCAATGAGAACAATGAAGACACAGGAGATCCACCTGAAGACCTGGGTGACATACTTGAGGATCGACAGGACCGGACAAGTGAAGCTGGTACAAGTGGATCCAATGATGAAGAAGAGGAGGATGACCATGACAGTGCACAATGTATTGCAGAAACCAAAGCAAGGATGGGCCAGCCAATCACAAGTGGTAGGGACCACCCTCCTGCAGTCTCACCTAGGAGTCCAAGTCGAACAAACAACGAGCATGTGGTTGAGTCATTGGAGTTGAAGCAGAAAGCTATGGAAAACCAATGGCCCCAAAAGACTTCTGATGGATATTGGAAGGTGAGCAGCTTAGTATTAATGTCAGATCTATGCAAATCCTGGCAGTTTGAACTTTTGGGAGGGATGCTCCAACCACTACTTCTATGTAGGCTCCTCTCTGCCTTAGGCTTAGATGCTTGCTTGTACAGGCACAAGCTAAAGTGAACTGAAGTTTACCATCACAAGCTTGTTGCAGCTTGAATGAGGATTCTATCAACTTTTGTGATTGGCTATGTGAACTAGTCAACATGGTCACAGAGATGTCACATTGCTTCCAGAAATGTGACAGAAACTCAGGATGCAGATTTTGTATTATGGTTCACCCAAAATTTGGGGCTCATTATAGACTTACCAACACTCACCATTGGTATTTGATAAAGTCAGTGTGTAGTCATTCCAACTTGTCAATGCGATTTGTTCATTTTACAACAGTTCATTTTAAGAGCAACTCTCATAAGGTTATGACTGCTCAGTGTCATGTTACCTTCAAAGTGTTGTTGTGATGATTTCTGTGCAATCTCGTAGCTGTGGACTCTGAATTTTAGCAGCTTGTGGGGGGGCCCAGCCATCCTGGTCCTGCAACCAAATAGAGCTTACCTCCAGAAAGACACAGTGCAGTACCTATGGCTCATGAGAATGACTCTTCATCATGGGCACTCTGGCTGGTGTCAACATTCCCCCTCCCCCATCACCTCTACTGGGCTTGATTTTGTGTATAGTGTAGGTCTCTGAGGTCAAAGCCATGAATGTGAGCACTTTTTCTTACCATACATCAATCGTGAGTTGGTTCAGGTTGATCTGCATGAAGCTCAGCAGAAGTCTGCCAATGGTGGAGGGAGAGAAAGGAATGGTGTGCTAAGGGAGAAAATGCCCATTGGGTTGTTTGGGACTTCTTTACTTTTGCAAGTGGATGGAGAGGTTGATGCTGAAGCAGCTGCTGCACTGGCCAAAGTCACTGAGGCTGCCAGAAGAAGAGGTGAACGAATGGTTCTGAGAGCCTCATTTGCCTCAAAGGAGGACAAGTCTAGCATGGCAGAGGAGATAGCAACTCCAATGGTGGAGAGCAATCAGGTGAAGGTTCTATCTGCAACAGGGACATCAAGGAGCATGGATATTGAGCCAGCATTATCAATTGTGGCATTGGGTGCTTTGCCACATGGTAGTGCAATTGGGAATGGTGATAATGTGGGTGTAGATGCCACAGTGGAGGGATGGGCAGAGCCAGCAACTCTGGTATCCCCCTCCTCAGATGAAGGTAAGCCTGTGTTGGGTCCCAGTGCAGAAGCTGCAGGTCTGGTGAAGGATGAAAGTCCATTGCTTGAGGACAATGGTAGTGCTGACTTAGAGAAGCAAGAACTAGTTGAAGAGCAGAGTAGTGAGATTCAGCTGGCTGATGCTGCTGCAGCTGCACAGTCTGTGCAACCTACAGGCTACACATATTCCACCACTAAAGTACGGACGAATCTGCCATTCCTTTTGAAACACTCTCTTCGAGAGTACCAGCACATAGGGCTTGACTGGCTGGTCACAATGTATGAGAAGCGGTTGAATGGGATTCTGGCAGATGAGATGGGTCTTGGAAAGACCATCATGACAATTGCCTTGCTGGCTCATTTGGCTTGTGAGAAGGGAATATGGGGTCCTCACCTCATTGTGGTGCCTACTAGTGTGATGCTGAACTGGGAGACTGAATTCATGAAGTGGTGTCCGGCATTTAAAATTCTCACATATTTTGGGAGTGCTAAGGAGAGGAAGGTGAAGCGACAGGGATGGTCACGACCCAATTCTTTTCATGTGTGCATCACCACTTACCGTTTAGTTATCCAGGATGCCAAGGCATTTAAACGAAAGAAGTGGAAATACTTGATTTTGGATGAAGCTCATCTCATCAAGAATTGGAAGTCGCAGAGATGGCAAACACTGCTTAATTTCAATTCAAAGCGGCGAATCCTTCTCACAGGAACCCCGTTGCAGAATGACTTGATGGAACTATGGTCATTGATGCATTTTCTCATGCCACATGTCTTCCAGTCACATCAAGAGTTTCGTGACTGGTTCAGCAATCCTATCACAGGGATGGTGGAGGGACAAGAGCAGGTATCTATGCAAAATATAGTTCAATCCTATGGAGGAGTCTATGACTCTTCATATGCCTGGAGAAGGAGTTTCATGCCCTTTCCTGTGAAGCAGCTCCTATTTATGTGTGCTTCAGCTGGGATTAATCCTGCCATATGTTCATATGGATATGCTTGGCAAATGTGGATCTTTTGCTTCTCAACAAAAATGCCAGCATTGAACCATTAAGCATGTACCTTGATGCAGTGAGAAAATTGTGCTTTCTTGCAACTTGGTTGCAAAATGCAGATCAGAAAATTTTATTCGGCATCCTTAACACTTTTGGTTTGATGATGCAGGTGAATAAGGAGTTGGTGGATCGGTTGCACAATGTTCTCCGCCCTTTCTTGCTACGCCGCTTGAAGAAGGATGTGGAGAAGCAACTCCCAGGTAAGTTTGAGCATGTCATATGCTGCCAACTATCGAAACGTCAGCGCAATCTGTATGAGGATTTCATGGCCAGTTCGGAGACACAAGAGACTTTGGCAAGTGGCAATTTTTTGGGCCTCATCAATGTTCTGATGCAGTTGCGCAAGGTCTGTAATCACCCTGATCTGTTTGAAGGCCGACCTATCATTTCTTCCTTCGATATGCCAGGTATCGAGGTGCATCTCAGCTCAGCTGCCTGTTCAGCAGTAAAGCTTGACATATTCGAGGCAATTTGTAAGGAAATCTTCTGTCTCAACAAAACAGAACATGATATGGCGATGTGGGAGGCAGAGGAGGTCACTATGATGAAAACGCCTGGTCCTATGATTGTTGAACTTGGAAGTTCTGGAGAGGACACATGGAAGCAAAGTTATACAAACCATAAGCCAAGCAAGGAAGTTCGGGGTGTGATTGAAGAGATTCAATTGATACTCCAGACCAACAGAGAAAAGGAAAGGAAGGAGCAGATGCTTGCTTTCTCATTTCTTAATGATATGCGGTGTAGCCGCCATCCTGTGTATGGTTCAGACCTTCGGAAACTAGTTGAGATAGAACATCCTGTCCATGATGTCCACAAGATTAAAGCTAACCCTAGCCGATACTTGGAATTTTCGTCCATAGTTGCGGATATTGTGAAATTACCACTTACTCGATTTAAAAGGATGATGGATTTGATTGCAGCATTTGTGTTTGCAATTCCAGCTGCTCGAACACCTCAGCCTTCTGCGTGGTGCAGCCATCTGACTCCATCTGACTCACCACTTCAACTGGAGTTGACTGAAAAGTCATCCAAAGAGGCCAGTATGATGTTGGTCCCTCTGAGACCTGTGATTGTTAGAAGGCAGCTCTTTTTTCCTGATCGAAGGCTCCTGCAGTTTGACTGTGGAAAGCTTCAGGAGTTGGCAGTCTTGCTCCGACAGCTGAAGTCTGATGGTCATCGGGCTCTAATTTTCACACAAATGACAAAAATGCTGGATGTCTTAGAGAGTTTCATCAATCTCTATGGATACACATATATGCGTCTTGATGGCTCAACAAAACCAGAGCAGCGACAAATCTTGATGCAACGCTTCAACACAAATCCCAAAATCTTTTTGTTCATTCTCTCAACACGTAGTGGTGGTGTAGGCATCAATCTTGTGGGTGCAGACACAGTTATTTTCTATGACAGCGATTGGAACCCAGCAATGGATCAACAGGCACAGGATAGGTGTCATCGGATAGGCCAGACTCGGGAGGTCCACATCTATCGCCTAGTGAGTGAGAGTACCATTGAGGAAAACATACTGAAGAAAGCAAACCAAAAGCGCATATTGGATGACTTGGTGATTCAGAGTGGCAGTTACAACACAGAGTTTTTCAAGAAACTTGACCCAATGGAGCTTTTCTCTGGGCTGAAGGGTGTGAAACTGGATGGAGCTGATGGTAAAGGTCAAGGCACAGTCTTGATTACAGCCAATGTTCCTGTTCCTTCCATTGGAGGACCTGAGCAAAGGGAGCTTTCAGTTGCAGAGGTAGAAGCTGCACTAAAAAATGCAGAGGATGAGGCAGATTATATGGCAATGAAGCGAGTTGAGCAGGAAGAAGCTGCTGAAAACCAAGAATTTACTGAGGAAGTTTTCGCTGGAAACATAGATGATGAAGATCTTGGTGATGACGAGGAAGCAGGAAAAGGAGTTTCCACTCCTGGGATGTTGGAATCTGAAGTGATGGGGGTCCCTGGAGCCTCAAGAGTAGACCAACAGTCAGAAGAGGGTGATGCAGCTCCTGTGGCTGAGGAGAGCACTCTTGCAGGCACATCTCTTATTCCTGCTGATGTTGAAGAGGATATGGATATGCTGGCTGATGTTCGGCAGATGGCAGCAGCTGCAGCAGCAGCAGGTCGTGAAAAGACCTCTTTTGAGGACCAACTTCGACCCGTGGAGCGGTATGCAATGCGGTTTCTTGAGCTTTGGGATCCACGGGTGAATAATCTTGCCATTGAGGCACAGGTACTGTCTTTTTCTGCTTCTGTGTTCCTTCTAGATATTTGAAATGAGTTTGTTGAGTATTGCAGAACTGCCAACATTTCCCTTCTATATGGATGGAGCTGTAAACTCAGAGCATAGACATCTTTCAAATTTGTGGAAGTTACAGAGGCATTCTTCTTTGTGCATTATTTGGCCAGGAATCTAAGTTCATGGACAGATTGTAGAGGCATTGGAGGCAATCTTACATTTGTTGGGTACAGGTTGCATTCGAGGAAAAGGAGTGGGAACTGGATCAGCTGGAGAAATTAAAAGAGGAACAGGAGGCAGAGATTGATGAGGACAATGAACCACTATTTTATGGGAGTATGTTAGCTTCTCTGTTGGGAACACAAAGCTCACTACCTTCTTCTGACACACCAGATCTGATTGGGTTGATATCAAAGAAGTGAAGGAACTTGATTGTTTGTACTGTCGGTTTATTTTAGTCTGTGTGTAGAGAACTTGATTCCATTCTATGGCAGGAGTGTTGTGTCTAACATGTTCTTTTGTACTGGGGTAAAAACTTTGCAGACTGGGACACAGCATTTGCAGACCAAGCATATCATCAGCAAGTTGAGGTCCTTGCTCAGCAGCAGGTATGGAGTATTGATGTTGTGAGGTTGGTGGAAGGTTGCTTGTGAGAGAAATGTGAACTGTGATTATGGATAGGCAGAGTAAGGTTGGTGGCATAAGCCACATTCATTGGTCCTCATTTAATTTACCTTGCCAAAGTCTAGTGATGCGACTTGAAGTTTGCAGTGATAAGTTTCTTCTGTCTAAATCAGGAAAACCAGAGGCAGCTGGAATGGGAAGCCATGGAAGAAGATATGCGTGATGCTGACAGGTACATGTATGAAATGAATCTTGTTAAGTTCTGGCATTTCCTTTTTGCAGTATGTACGTTGGCTGTTTTTTTTGCTGTGATTGTTATATATTAGTTTGACTGCATTATTAATTAATGCCATCCACATCTTTGGCTCTCTTGCAGAACCCTTGAAATTGTACCTTTTCTCTGAGACTTCTCTATGCAACAGGTCTATAGCTGAAGCTGCTGCATCAATTTGGGGAGCAGAGAACTTCAGTCTGAAGTCAAAAGGAAAGAATGCAAAGAAAGCCAAGTTTAAATCTTTGGCTGAGGGTTCTCTGATGACTGCTTCTGGCATTGAGACACCATTAGCAGAAGAATATCTGCCTGGTTCTAGTGATCCACTGTACATAGATTCACAGTCTGACCAATTGAATTTTCCCTATCCTTCACAACGAAAACGAAAAGCACAAAAGATTCTGGGTGAAGAGATGTTGGTTGACATGCACTCAAAGAAGTTGAGGAAGGAACCATTCAAGGACACAGGAATCAGCATGGAAAAGGTTGTGTTGCTGACTTTGTAGGAAATATCTTATAGCACCTCATCTCCAAAAATCTAGTGACTTTTGAATGTTCTGTCTTCATATGCAAGGAACTGTAGGTGAGGCCATGTACAATACTGTCAATTTTCTGTTTGTTTTGTTGTTGGGTAACATTTTAACCTCATTTGATCCTGGGTGTGCTTCTTTCTATTGCTCTTGATTTAAGCAGCAGGACTCCACATAAGACTCATTGTCTCATTGGTTATGTTACTATCTTGTAGGTGAAGGGGAAGAAGAATCTATCTGAAAGTGACTTCAGAAGGTTACCAGGTGATGCAAGTGAATCTTCCTGGCCAGGGTTTGTTGGTCTAGAGGGTAGTGTGGTGCACGGAGATCCAGTTATTCCAGGCACACCAGGGATGCCTTTTGTAAAGAACAAGGGAGGAGGCAAGATCTCCATTATGGGAATGCCAATCAAGAAAGGGCCTTTAGTCATGCTCGAGAAAGAGAAAAAGAAAGATGTAGCGAAGTCACAGGAACACATACCACAGGCTGCACCATGGGCCCATGTTGAAGATGCAGTGCTTTGTGCTGTGGTGCATGAATATGGTGGGAACTGGCTACTGGCGAGTGAAACACTGGCAGGCAACCCAGAGGGGGGCATATATAGAGGTCGGTACCGCCACCCAGTCCATTGTCGTGAAAGATTTCGCCAGCTGCTAGTTCAGAATGGAGCAGCAGTCACTGGGGATCCAAGCAGTGAGAAGAGCACCCTCAATGCTGCCAGTAATGCACAGCTCAAAGTGACAGAGGTGTGCTTGTTTCCCTTTGATGTCTTCTAGTTGTACTTTCTTGGTGTGAATTTTGTACTTAAGCATTAGTCACCTCTCGAGGTAAATGCAGGGGCTATTTATTAGTCACATATTTCTAATGAAATTCTTCTTTTACTTTCCATCAACTGACATGATTTTATTCTATTTCAGGAACACACAAAAAGACTTTTAGATGTGGTACAGCAGCTCCCAGATGATGAACTGCTACTACCGCGACACTTTGCTGCATTACTGAATGCAGTGCAAGCTCAGAGAAGGGCTGCTAGTCAGCAAAACCCGGAGAAGCCAATACTCTTTGCACACTCTCCTCGGGGACGGCCTTTTGTTACTATCCCTAACTTGCGTAGGCCATCTGTTCACTTGAATGGGCCATTTGTCAACAGGCGTCATGCTGGAAGACCAAATCCAGCTGAAGTTTTGAAAGTGCTAATCCAGTCAGATAAGACAGAAAGAAAGGTGGCTTCAGCTCATGTTCCCCCTGGGCAATTGATGCGGTCTCCTAAAGATCTGGCAAGCAATGTTGATGAATCTTTTTCTGTTCAGGACTTTTTGGTGGGGTCTAATGATACAAATTCTTCTTTGAGTGGACGTACACAGCCAGCTACTTCACAATTTAAGCCACCAGTTTCTATTGAGGACCTGCTTGGAATCTCCTCAGTGTCAGTGGTGCCCCATGTCCCTGCAAAGGCTTTCCGTTATACAGCAGAGGTGCTGGTTGATCAGCGGTACAGGTATGTAATGTGTTGTTGTCCCCACCAGTTTGGAGTCATTCACATCTTGCCAACCATTCTGTCAAACCCAATTTGGTTCAAAGAGGCTATAGTGGATACAAGTTTCTCTGCTTAATTGAAGCACTTGTTGTCTGTGGTTTGGATTTCTAAGTGGTGTACCATTGCACTGCAGAGTTGCTGCAATAATGGGTCTGGAAGGATCTGTTAATGAGTGGGCGGCAGCAGCAGCTTCTGGAACAGGTGTTGTTGGCCTGCAAGTTCCCACCAAAGGCAAGAATGTAGTGAAGAAGCGTCCAGCCCCAGATCCTGATAAACCTCCCAAACCTAAAAAGCCTCGCATACCAAAGGCTGACAGTGAGAAGGGAGCACCTGGAGACAGTAAGTTGGGCAATAAACCCTCCAACCAACAGTCTGTAACCTCTGTGATGCAAAAGAAGAAGCTTTCAGTGCAAAATAGTGCAGCTTACAGCTCTTTATCTACACCCTTAGCCAGAGCTGCACAAGGAGCGGCAGAATCATTGCCCCCACCAATATTACCTTCCTCTGTTGGGAAAACTGCTGGGAATGTTCCAGTAGATGCTGCTGCTCCTGTGGGAAGTGAAGATTGTGGTCCACCCAAAGACTTGGAAGGTTTCTTGCATCACCAGGCTCCCTTGCCACCAGAAGGGAATCAGAATGCTACAACAGTTGCTAAAACTCAAAAGTCAAAGAAGCCAAAGATACATGTGGAAGCCAGTACAGGAGGTGCAAAGCTTCCTCACAAGGGGGAGAAAAGAGCTTCTGCAACTCCAAAGAAATCTACCAGCAGGTCTCAGAAGGTGATTGCAGATTCAGCAGCAGGGTCTGGTATTAGTACTGGTGGTGGCAAGCATGCTGATGCTATTGTTGAGAAAGGAATTGATCTCAACAATATTAACTCTAGTGATGATGAGGTGACAATCACTGGTGTAACACCAGAAGGTGCTGGAATGAGACCAGAAACTCTAAATGCTTTGAGGTCTCGGCTGGAGTCAGCATCATCAGTATCACAAGGCTTAGAAGAGAGAATTGGAATGTCCAGAAAAGTAAAGGGGACAGAGACAGCTAGCAGGAGAACAACGAAGGATGAGTCGGACTCTGCTTTATGGTCCACAATGAGTGACACAAGACAGAGCAGCTTGAAACAGAGAGCCACAGGGACAAATCAATCACTGAGTGGAGTTGGTATTGATCCACAGAATGGCTCCCCAGCACCACACAGAGGAGGCTTAAGGGGAACTGAACTCGGACCAGTTGGACTGACAAAGAGTTCCTTCCCAGCACCTGCTATTTCTGGTAATCCTTCTGTTATCACTAAGAGAACTGATTGGCAGCCAGTCTCTGCAGCACCTAGACAGGACCCTTTCAGCTCTCTACCCAGTGTTCTACCCAAGGAGTTATCACAGCTACAATGGGATCCTCCTCCACCAGGGGTGTGGCCTAATCCTTCCTTACCAGATCTCCAGTACCCTCTTGAAAATCTGAGGAGGTTTGCAGATGATATGGCCAAAAGGTCTCCAAGTACTGGAGCTGGCTTTAGTGTTCCCAAAGGAAACCGAAAATCTGGGGTTATATCATCATTTCAATTTCAGCCTGGGAAAGAAGCATCTGAAGCTTTGGGGAGCAATTCCTTGAGTGATGTGATAGACTCCAGGGGTACAGAAGGTGGAATGCAAAAAGTGCAGGGAAGCAGGTCTACTCTTGGCAATCAGTCCAATGAGCTTTCAGATTGGGAAACACTAAGAAATGAGCAGCAGCCCAGGGGCTTGGGTGACCTTACGTCAGAGTCCATCTCCCAGATGCAGGCTCACTCACTTCGGTCAGCAGGATTTTCCTCTGGAAGGATCTCTCATGGAGGTCATTTGACCCGGTATGCATTTCCTTCTGAGCGAACCTCTTCTCCCCAGCATCTACTTGGGACAGGCCTGAACACAGAGCACCAACTCCTCTATTCATCACCTTCACATTCTCGAACTGTGAAGAAGCCTCCGGACTCTCAGCCATCATCATCAGCATCCTCCCCTCACTAGCAATTGTACAACAACCATCAACTTTCCAGCAACACATTGCCACTATTTGTAGGTTCTGTGGTTGTCCAGGAAGCTTCACTAGGCCCTGATCTGGGGCTTTCTTTGGGCCCTGACGTTCAGCAACCTGGTGTCCACTTCCCACAAGATGAGCAGCATCGCACCTCATCATCCTGAAGGTGTTTTAAACAACTTTTTTGAAGGATTGAGCTGCAGGTCTGGGGAAGCTCTTTTTGTAGTCGTCTTTGTAGTTGAATATGTTTTCTCACAATCTGTAAGATGAGGGATTGTAAGTGCTGTTCAGCACACCACCTTGGAAGGATTCTTGACTATTCTCCACTGAAGTTTCTTGCTTCACACAAAAAATTTCAAGTTCCAGTTTATTTTCTGTCTGTCCGTAATATATCCTCCTGCCCCACTTGACAGAGTCATCAATTTTAACTTCCAATAGATCTGAAGAAGCTAGAAGGTCATAGCACCTGTGCTCAATTGAACCAGGTAGTTGTCACTAGGGACTGGGCAGCATGAGGCCATCATATCCAATTTCTGGTCAGTATTTGTGTCCATATTTTTGCAGTTGTGTTTGTTGTTCTTGAAACAGGGGATTTTTTTATGCTTGTGCTCCTAGTAGCTGATGAAGGGCATATAAGAGGCAACAATGGAGGGTGACATAGTCATGCAGTTAACTGTGGCAAATACTGCTGTTGGGTGATGGTAAATATTATCCGTATAGGTATTGATGAATGTGAAGACAACTGTACCTACAGGGTTCCTGCCAGACATTGGTATGGCTCCATCTAACACCCCGTCTATCTTTTTATCAGTAGCCCACTGCTTGTTCTTTGTTTCATAGGAAAGCACTGAAAAATGAGTCTGAAGTTGGCAAACCTCTTCCCAACTCCTGAGCCAACAGTTTCTGAGGAGTTGATACATGATTTAGCATTTTGAAGAGTGAAGAAGCAGCTGATGTGCTTCACCTAACAGAACAGTCATGATCTACAAGTAGATGTCACTGACAAATTTGTTGACTGTTTTTCTCAAACAAGGTTTTTTTAAATGGCAGATGAGCAATCAAGCAGTTTCATCAAGCATCAATGGAAAGGTGAACAAGAAGTTGTTCATTTTACATTTCACAAGAAATCCAATCAACTTTGAAAGTTGTAGTTGTCAATGATTCTCAAGAAGTGCATTTCTAAATATGTTTAGACTACATAAAGGGTTATGGATGCCATGGTTTTGCTCTTAGCTTCTATTCTTATCATGCCCCAACTTTGATTGTGATCCCCGAAGTAAGGTTGTGACATGACATACATTATTATAGTTGAATTTCTTCATAAAAATAGGGTACAAATTCACTTGAATTTCATTCACCCCCTCAAAATGGCTTACAATGAAAACACCATAGATTGGAGATCTAAATGCAAACACAACAAGAACCATAATTGTTTTAAAATTTCCTAGTAAAAAAAAATTAAGATATAAATTCCTTGAATAAAAAAATTTAACGAAAATTTATATGCAACAAATTAGTCTTGGGACCCTCATCCAAAATTTATTTAAATGACATTATCTAAATGACCTTATTGTAACAAAGTTAATTAAAAATGGCAAAGATAGACCTCTTATGCCGCCAGATAACATCTGGTGAATCAGACCAATAACAGTTGCAGTAGTTTAACCACAAGAGCAGTTTTGGCAAGTGCCATTTACCTTGAATTGAATGTGCAAGAAGCCTCTCCTATTGACTTGGTGGATGTCATAAAAACATGATTAGCAAAATCAGCAACCTGGTCGGGTCTTTTGGGATGACTGCTATCAAAGGTGATGGCTGTATTTGTCAAGATCTCCCTATTTCTTGATTGCATAGTGCAACACCCAAATATATCAACCTTGTTATATTGGACACAAGATCTAAGGTCAAACATGGCCATCACCATAGGTTGGGTCAATGTACAATGGATCAAAAGTTGGATTTTAAAGGTTTGAAAGAGGCTGAATAGTAGTTCAAAGCCACAATCAAGGGCATTTTCTTTGCTTCCCCCTGTTTTGTCATTACTTTTCCACAGTTGAGCAAATGTGTATAACTAACATCCATGCTTCTGCTACTCACAAGAATCAAAATGCAATCACATTTTCAACTAAGAAACATAATCATATATGGTTACATGAGGATTTAATCATGTTCCCAAAAAGAAGCACAAGCCCACCTATGTGTTCTTCAATTAGTGAACAAGAATCATTTTGATAACAAGTTTGTAAACACAATTGCCATTAAATATAGATTGGTCATAAATATTAGAAATAGGTTTTTTGCTGACATGTTTAATGGTCACATGTACTACATTCAATTGATTCGCCTTTTTATTTTGATTTGATTTCAGGTAGGTAATATTGGAAGTCATGTCACTCAAGATTCAAACTTCCATGGACCATGAGTGTAGAAAAATAACACTGAGGAATCAACAAACTATGCCATTAGTTCTTACTCAATTGCATTACTACTTGACACCCAATATTCTCACACCAAGCAATTGTGAACTGAAATCAATCCCTGAGTTTGAAAATGTCAGTAGTAATGAGCTCTACAAGAGCGTGCACTTCCATCTTAATGCCAATGATATCTGCAATGTGGCTAACCGAGTTTTCCTCACTCACATCCACAACTCCAGCAAAGTATGCTCCAATCAATGTGCAGTTGCAGTGCCTCTGTAAAGTCTCAAGCATCAATTGTTGGCACAAGAACTTTAGCCATTGCATGTGCAAAGAGCCACACCTCAAGAAAGACAATTACAACCTAAAACCACAATTACATTTACAACCATTGTGTCAGTCCTCTACTTTCCCTGAGAAAATGGCAGGTATATCAAAGCTGTGTTTCCAGATATACATCCACCAGCTCAAGCGGCTGTTGACAGCTGAATTAAAAAGCAGTCAGTTACAGACGTTCAAAACAGACTTAAAACCATCTCAGATGTACTATAAAAGTTCTTAAGGTTTGGGTCCTTTCTTGGGCATATAGGGTTGGGGTGGAGGTGGCAAGAGTCCTGCTTTGTAAAGTAATCTTCGAACAACATCTGATGGCTGTGCTCCAACTGATAGCCAGTACCTGCCAAGTGCAGATCCTATCTCAGGACTGCAAAAATTCAAGCCAAACCTAAATGCAGGGCTTCCACCTAGCAATGAGATCAGTTAAGATGATAGGAACAACACATGATCAAGAAAACATGAATCAAAGGGGCAACTTAAGGTATGGAACTCCTAAACATGAAATACAAAAGAGTATCAACAGAATAAAGGACAAAGAATAACAGAACGCAAACCTGCAGCACACATATACATAGGAGGGCAACAGGAAGAGCGGAGAGAGAGAGAGAGAGAAACACATGCGCACACACAAATACAAGAACTTTTAGGGATTAGGGCGAGGAAAAACTTACTTGATTCTCTCGCTCCTGACCCCAATACGCTTCATACCATCCTTCCCTGGCATGAGTTCAAACCATCATCTCAAACCCCCGCTCCCCCGCATTGATATCACTCAACGAGCACTACTCTATGCATGAAATAAGATACACAACAAAAAGCTGACAATAAACTTGTGCAGAAAAGGGACAGCTTTTACCATGCATAGATCTACCCCTCAGGGAAACCGAAAACCTGCGACCTAATAGGTATTGTCCTAGACGAAAAAGAAGCAAGAAAGTTGTTGACGATCAAAAACAAAGAGCTCAAAAGAGATCCCTCTCATGACCTAAAAGCAAATCAGGTCTACAAAATATGAAAGGAAAACTCTTGGAAAGGAAGATTCAAAGGGTGGGAGGGGAGAGAGAGAAGACAAAAACTACACACAGATAAACACGTACCAGGAAGAGGATTGTAGTGACCGACAACCTCGATATGCTTCCCGTCACGGGGCGCCCGACTATCTGCGACAAAGATACGGTAGAAAGGCAAATTCTTGCGACCGAAACGTGCGAGCCTGAGCCTCACGACCCCCATCACTTCCCTCTGAGTCTTCTTCTTCTTCGTTCTTCTTCTTCTTCTTCTTCCCTTCGCTTCTACAGGAAATGTGTTGCAACAGTTCTTCAGACCATCGCCATCTCTGGCCACCGCACCTTCGCACAAAGAGATCCTCGCTCACGTCCAGCAAATACACACAAATTAGGGTTTCATGGATGAAAAAAACAGAGGACTTCTGTAACTGTTCATTCATAATTTTAGCTTTTCAATTAGGTTTTGTATTTTGGGGTTTACATATAATTTTGTTCATTGATGTTTATTGACCCCTGGAATCTGGATGAGAATTGATTCCTTCATCCGGATGACTACTACATGGGCATTTTGAGATTTGGCATAACTAAACTATTGGGAACCAACCATGTGGGGAACATGGGTTTTGTTTATTGATTAATTGACCTTTGGATGAAAATTGGTTCCTTCAATTAATTATTTTTTTAATTTTCATTTACATGATGTCATTTATACCTTTCAATTTGAAATCTCTATCTTATATATTAAAGCTACAGTGTCTGTCTGTCTGTTCGTCTTTTACTTATCTTTTACTTATTTCTTTTTTTCTGACGTCATTTTGCTTTCATTATCTCTTTAGTGTAATCCCATTGGCTCCCGTTCCCTGTGGAGTTCTAGGTTCACACTAGTGTTAAAAAAATGATGTATGTTTGTTTGTGTTGTTTAAACCTACTACCTCTTCCAAGCTTAAGTACTCATTTTCCCCTACCCATTGCAAGATATTACATACACAAGTAGTATGCTTATGTGAGACGCATAAGAACCTTGAACATTGAAAGTTTTAAGTGCATTTGAACATTTTTTTCCTCTTCATTTTTTCACTTATGTTGCTTTGGGAATTTTGTTTTCTTTTTGGTTTGGTTTGGTTTTAAGGGGGGGAAAAAGAAATAAAAGAAACTTGAAAAATATGTAATCTTCAATTTGGGCTAAGGCAATAGCCAACATGTGGGATGGCCAAGGATGTAAAAGTTTATGAAACCTTAATATCAATCGATTTTAATAGTAATGAATTTTCAAATCCATCTATTTATAGTTGCTACAAACTAGGATCCTCAATTGTGTCAATGATGTTTTTTATTTTATATAACATAAAGGGAAACACACAAACAATACAAAGTGTGATGTCTTTTTGGAACGTTGGTACTATGGAAAATCAATGCCATATGAGAGTGACGAAAACGATGTACAAGGATGCTAACTTTTTTGCTTCCTAACGTCAAAGCAAGCATTGGTGGATTTTGCAACCTTGGTAATTGATTGAAATAACAAACTTATAATTAAAGCTTCCCCAATAGTTTCATTTGATGGATCTTATGGTGGAAGTAAACCTATGTCATTGCACCCATTGAAACTCACTTATTTTCCATGTTTTGAATCAATGTGACACACCTAATATACATATCATGCAAAACTTGAAATACTTGACCTTGAAGGTAATGATGTTTTTTGGGTTCCTTAGATCTTTGTATGGCATTGGATGCAAATGGGGTTGGAAATGTATACAATATTCATTGTTTGGTTCTAAATGAAATATCCGCACATCACAATAAGGCTTGTCGTTACTTCAACATGACTTGTATTGCAATACCTCTTTATGTTTGGCAAAAATTATATTATTTTTAAAATGTCAAAATTTTAAAAATTAAAGTCATTTCTTGCTAAAACTTTTTAAAATTTTGTTTACTAAAGTTGAAATTTGTTTACCAGCACTTTTTATGGGCTTGAAAATGTAGCCCTTTGGAGAACTATGTTATTCTTCCACATGGTTTTTAATTTCTTTTTCATTTTGAGTTTGTGTGTGTAATACATTTTAAAAATTAACCATGATCTTTAGTGTTTGATGGTATGCCAATGGTTAATGTCATATTTCATGCAACAGAGGTTATGGGACCAAAATTTGTGCCTTGAAGTTTTGGGATCTAAGCAAATTGTTGGTGATGAAGAACATGCCAATATTTTTTAATTTAAATTATTTTTTGTTGAAAAATAATAAAAAATTAAAAATTTGAAAATAAAATAATTATTCTACAATGAGATGTTAAACTTGAAAAGGTACTATGATATTACAATTTGAAAGCATCATTCCCACATATATGTTTTATAATATTTTTAGCTCATATTTAAGGTTTGTTGCTTCAACACGTGTTTCAACACTTGTAAATACAAATTTAACCTTTCTTGCACAAATGCATATAATGATGTAAAGATAATTTGTACATTTGAAAGAATGTCTTGGCTACGTTGGACATAAAAAGTTATAATAGCAAGGTTTATGACTATTGTTTTGATTTCACATGTACTTGGTGGGATGTAATGTGAAAGCATAAATTGTTTCAATTACATTTGGGACTCATGGGATGTTATGGACAATGTTGATTGTTGCAACCCCACTTTATGGGAATTGTGAGGTTGCCACTCACACTCCTAAAAATGGGACTTGGGAGTCCTCCAAGACTCTCGAAAATTCAGAGCGTGATTACAAGGGCCAAAACACCTCGCACTAGGCCGTTCTTGGTATCGTTGGAAAGGTCTTGAAGTGTAGATGTCCAAAATGGCTTCGCATGAGCCATTTGGACATATGCAGCACAAGTTATGCTTGAAAGAAGGGCCATGAGTCAAATTGGCAGTTTGACTCTCGACCACTAAAGCTTTCAACAAGAGCTACAACTTTGGTGCAGACCTCGTCCCGATTTAAATTCGGGGTGAAGAATTATGAGTGTCCAAAGTCCTAGGAGTCCAAACCGGGACAGTTTCGGGACTTCACTTTGGGAGTCTCGGGAAAAAGAGCCATTTGGATGCAAGTTTCGTGGAGAGCTGCAAAGAATATTATATGGGGGAAGGTGGTGGCTTCCCCCGAGTCCAGGCCGTGGTGAGTCAAGTGGGTCTAAGTTAGCCCATGGCTTGTCCCAACACCAAAAAGGTGCAGAATGAGTTCTAACCCATTTGTGGGTTAGATTTGGATGCAGGACCGTGTAAGTGAGTAAGCTTGTCCCTCTTCCTAGCCTATCCCGGAGCTTTCAGCACGCCTTTCTCACCCCCTTTAGTGCTGGAAGCTGGGAGCGGTTCCAAGTCCCAAACTACTTCCGCATTTTGACATAGTTGGACCCCTTTTGAGTCTAACAAGGGACTTGGGAGTGCGTCATTGATGAACAAAGTGATTGTTTTCACAACTTAATTAAGTACAATGTTTTCAAATATATTATGGAACATTTTGGACCCACAATTGCTACTTCTTTGTTTATTAATTTAGATTATTTTCAAATAATAATATGTTGTTAAAGAAAAATTACAAGGTGTTTGCTAGAGATTTGTAAGGTGCTAGGGAATTAAAAGACTAGTTATTTTCAACCTCCTATCTTGCAATGGTTGATTGCCTATTTGTATTCGATTTTTTGTCACAGAAAGAACCCTATGATTCATGGATTTCATGAGAATACATTCCTTGTCCCTCCAATAATCAAAATGTCAATCTTTGAAAGGTTTGCTTGGCAAAACATTATGGAAGCAAAGATGGATGTAAAACCTAAAATTAACTAGAGAAGGTCCATGCTACCACCAACATACAATGAAAAGTTCATTCTAAACAATACCTTGATCTTTGTTTTAACCACATTACTATTTGCCTATGTGGAGGAGAATAGTACACTTGTTTTTCCTTTGGGATCTAATAGGACCTTTACTACAAAAAATTTGGAAGCCAAAATGAAAAGGTTGCCAACAAATATAGCCAATTCTTTCAAAATGACAACATAAATTAACTTTTTATTGGAAGGCATCCAAAAGCCATAGATATATTTTTCAAGCTCAAATATGAATCCAATTAGGGTAGTTTACATCAATGATGAAGTCCTAATCATTTTTGCCATGTATAAGAAACATGATGCAAGGGTGATTTTTTTATTTTTTGAACTTTGGTTGTATTTTTAACAATGTTTTATAATGTATTGTGTGCCTTGAAGCAAATTATATTGTACATTCTATGTGAAAACACATAACAAGATGACAATTTTAAATATTGAAAAGGAAAAGCATGAATGTTCACTTCATAATAAGAAAAAAATCATTAAATTCATAGGTTATTCAAGTTTTGCAATGTTTGTTTTCTATCAAGAATGATCATGTTGTAATTGGAAGGTTCAACTTTTAGAATGTTTTGTGGCAACAATGTTTTGCTTTAGACTCAATTTTGTTTAATGCTTTTATAATGGTTTGTTCTATGTATTTAGAGGTTGAATTAGTCATGCACTATTATGCACATTGTTGGATCTATGACAAGAATATATTCCTTGATTTATATGACAAATGTAGATTTTGGATTTGAAATAAGTCACATCAAAGGTGATTCTAATTTTTATGGACCAAGCATGGCCATTAATTGGGTAAGCTTTGGGTCATGATCTTTTTGCACATGTTTTAGATGATTAATCATATTCACTTTGATTATATGTTTTGGTGCTTCATGTCATCTTTCAAGTTGACATCCTCATTTGAATGTTTGAAAGACCTAACTTCTAACTTAGGTTCAAAAGCTTCAATTCCATTATACAATAGAAAAATCTAAAACCTAACCAAGTATTTCATTTTAGTACACCCAACCATGTTGAAACTTGAATATAATTTATTGTGTTGATTTGTGTGCAAACATATGGGATAGGCAAGAAACACAAATCAAGGAGTTTAGATACTCAATTAATGCATGGAAGGGACCTATCATACCATGGATTGGGTTTTGATATCAAATTATTTGTAGCAATTAAAAGAATATTGATTGGGATTTTAATATCAAATTATTTGCAACAAAAAGAATAATATTTATTGTTAGCTTGCATTAGAGTTTTGCATTTGTGAAATGAGTCATTCACCTTCTAATCTTGTAGGTATTTTATTGTTTTGTACTCAAGGTAGAACTTGTTAAAGTTTCTTGTTGAGATGTTTCAAAGTTTCCATCACTCCAATGAACTAAAAACTTGTTGAAGTTTGTGTTAGAGTTATTGTTTGATTTCCATATCTTTAATGTTTTGCTTCATAATAATAACACAAGAATTAATAAAAATTTAATTAGAAAAATATTATGCATTTATTTATCTTTTGTATGAAATAGCCATATCGGATTTGAATGTCTCTCCAAATTTTTATCTAAATCATAATTCTCAAGTGGAATCTAAATATCTAATGGATATTACCCAATTTTATAAGACTATTAAAATATTCCACAAAAAGTAGGACATCCAATATGGAATACCCCATTCTATCTATTAGATTTGCATTAAATATGAACGATAGTGTTCGTACTGGTATTAGGTTTCCTATTTGCCACATGTGGTCATTATGGTGAATTTTTTTAATTTACATTCTATTAGTCATTTTGATATCTTTGCCTTGTAACATAATTTATTGCATAATTTTTTTTTCATTTAAATGGCATGGGATGTTCACCTTCTACCATATTATATCCTATTGGATTAGTTGTTCTTTACTCTTCACTCACATTTTGAGTTTTGAATTCATTATGTAAATCAACATTTATTTCACCAAAAATAATTGTCCACATATCATCAAAGTGTTTTCATAGATATGTTCATCCAATGGTAAAGATATCACATGGTCTCCACACAAATGGTGATTTTTGGTGTAATATTTATGGGTATCTAAGAAACTATAAGATTACATTTGTCATATTTGCACATCCATCTATGTATTTTGTGTATTTGCTCCATAATATTTCCAAATCTTTATTTAATCTTCTTCGTATTTAAATACCAATGCATGTTTATAAATTGAAATTAAAACCATTAAGGGAACAACTAAGAGGGAATGTGTTTTTCTTTGTCATCAGCTTTATTCTTTGGCCATAAATATTCACTGTATATGTTGTTGTATCCCCCCATAATGTGAATTTTCTTGTTCCCCATTATGGGTCTTTCTTGGCAACTAGTCTCAATATTTTCATTTGCCAAACATTTGCGTGTTAAAAGATAAGCATACACCTAATGAATGATTTGAAATTTTTATGTAAATTTTCATTGAAGATTAGTTGATCTTAATTTTAAAATGACCTCACATTCATTTGATACATTTTTGAATTCATTAACACTTCATTTGATACTCTATTAAAAAATCCTTCACATTTTGTGATATAATAAAGTGAAAATGGATGTTATGGTACCTCATTTGTATGCTCTTATTACTAATTGTTAATCCAACTTCTATTATTTCCACGGAATTTCTTCATTTGGCTATTTTTGGGGATTTCAAGTCAAATAATTGGAATTAACTCCGTTTTAAATCCACCTTCTAAGAATATAAAAGCCATGTTTGGGAATGGATGTTTTGCACCTTTCTTTCTATGACACTAATACCCACATCGACAATTTTAGGGGGAAAAAAATTCATAAATACATATTGTCCAATCATTGTCCTTCTTTTAAATATCAGTCATAATGTGACTCTTTGTTTTTTTGTGATTCCCAAAAATTGAATTCATCACATCTACCAACCCAATGATTTAAATTGAAGCCATGCACACTAATACCCTTCACTTGAAATGGGTTTTCTAATCAAATTTGCACTTGTGATAAGTGTTTTTCGCAATATAATATGGTTGTTCATCAGTTTTGGCAAAAAATAACCTCAAGTTCTTTTATATTATTTATATGTTTGTTTTCTATGGTGGCGTATTATCATTGTTGTTTGCTCAAAAGATTAAATTTCATTAATGAAATTTCACCATAACAATATATCAATTCACAAGTTATTACTAGGTAGTGATGAATGATTGAATCAGTAAAGGTATTAGGGTTCAACCCATAAAAGATAATTAACATTGATTGATATTCTATTCAAATGTAATTTGCGTTTGTACATTGTCATGAACCATCATTCCCATTGTCAATATGCTTTGCTAACCATTTTTTCTTCTCCATTTCCAAATTTCTCCATCTCCTTTCTCCATGTTTAGATCAAAATAATGTTACTTCTCTCCTTTCTAACAAGGTGAATTCTCACACAACAATTTTTCTACGCCTCCTAATTATTATTTCCTTCCTTCTTTTTATTCTTTTCTTTTCATTGTCCTATGTTTCCCCTTGTCACTTTGGTTGTATTCCTATGTGAGGAATATGTTGGTATAATGATTTCCTTCTCTTTCCTTTTGGAGGATATTTTATGATCACATTATAAATTGGCAGCATTTATTGTTGAGGGTAAACCTAATCTATCAATCCTTGTCAATGATTTTGGAATTACTCATGTTATTAAAATGATTAAAACTTGGAATTGTGCATATTTCTAAGGACGATGTGTATGATGACAACAACAATGTTGCTAGATTAATCCACCAAGACCACTTCCTAATGCACAATAGGAATGGACTTTCAATGCTAGAAGATTCAAAATTGTTGGGAAAAATTTCCCCAAAACCTCTTAAAACATTGTTTTGCTGCCAAACATTCTTGCATTTATTGCCAATGTTGCCAGCCATGGTATTCATGTTAAGGACAAATCAATTGGTGTCGCTTTAGATCACAAAACTACATTCATAGACTTGTGTCATTTTTTATATGAGGATGGAACACTGCCAATTTCTACACACCCTTCTAACTTTTCATTTTTGAATTGTATTGCTTCCAATGTTCCATTTTAATCCATTCAACATGTTATGTTTATGTTCACCCCTTCTTTTATCAATGTGGTGGATTACTTAAGTGCAATATTTTTTGCCCCCCATGCCACCTCAAAGTTGAAAGAATTGAATTATGATACACTTCAAATTGGAAATGTTGTTAGCAATCCATCCACATTCAATGGGGATGTTCTCTTTGAACTCCCACTAGTTGATAATCCAAATGGCCATTTTAGCTAGATGCAAGGAATGAACAAGAAGTGCAATTACCATTCTTGGTGCAAGGTCAAAACAAACAAACATCAATAATGATTTCAACCTTATGTTTTGTAGGACAAGGTGTTTAGGTCATTTGGAATGTTGAAACAAGCTTTGTAATTACTTCATTTTGAATGGAAACCCCAACGAAATCGCTTGGATTGGCAACATTGTTCATGTTCTCACCCAAGATTGTTTCGCTTTTGGTCTACCTTATTGCAAAATTTGCAATGTTGTGTCATTTTTTGTTAACACATGCATAGTTCGCATGTATTATGTCATGAATAAGCAGGAAAATTTGATTTGAACGATGATTCACCTCAGTATGCATGAACATCTGGTGGTAGAAGGTATGTAGAGATGTCGTTGAACAAATCAAAGCCTTGGTCTAGGAAGAGGTGTTTCACACCATGTTGACAATTATGTTGGTTGTCACTAAAACTTTTATGTTCCAACATTTGCTTAATGAGGATGGTGAAGAGCTAGTGGAACCTCTAAAAGGAAATAAATTGTGGCAAATGATGGACAAGTTCACAACCTTCTATTCTCCCAATGTCAATAACTTGGTTGCATTGTCTAAATAATAAAGGCTAGGGTACATCTCTAACATTTTAGCTTAAGGCTAATAGTGGTTATGATTGCATTCAAGATAGTAGTATCCAAGATAATAGTATGGAGAAAAAATGTTTATATTCAAGAATGCATGGAAACAATCTAGTGGATATGATTTAGTGCAACAAATGCAACCTGGTGGTGACCTCCAAACAACTTGGATCATGTTTAATCATGTGAAATGTGTCCATGATTAGACGACCCTCGCCTACCATGTGTGTGATCTAGTTTACTATAAAGTGATGATGATTACCCTTTTTGTGACATGTAATTTGAAGACACGAATGTTCAATGTGTCTTATGGTGAAAGTTGAACAAGGTCATGATGTTGAATAATTGTGTTCCTAATCCAAATTTCAAAGGTATCAAGGCCGATAACATTCAAACTAATTGGAATGCAATGCAAATCATGTATGGTAGTGGGCTTCCAAATGAATTAATGGTCGATAGGGAGTTAATGTATTATTTCCATTGTGTTTAATCTATGGACAAACACATAAAACAACAAATCAAACCAAAGATGTGTGAACAACACACAATCTTGTGCTATGAATACAAGAATGCCACTTTCTTAAAAGAAATAGATGTTCATTTTACAACTATTTGATGCTGGTGGTATTCTTCAAAGGATGCAGGTACATACTAGGCTTCAAAAATTAGAGAATTGGTTCAATTTTTGGCACTTTCATGTTAAACAATGGGGAGGTTTTATAATACATGTAACGATTTCATCCTTCCTTCACAATTTCCATCCCATCTTATTTGGATGGCATGTTTATAATGTGTTAGGGCTAATTTGAAAATGATGTTAACAGACATATATTAAGTTTTGTAGAAATTCATTTTGGAGGAGCTTGTGGACATGCCCACCTTTAACCTTTCAACAATAGTGCATAACATATGGCTTCAAATAATTGAGGAAAAAGGAAACTTGGTTATACATTGTAACTTCTAATGATTATGTTTAAATTTTCAAGCAAACAACATTGTATTACTATTTCAAGAATGGTGGTCCATTAGGTCAAAGGCTTAATAAGAGTGAGCTTATCATACACAAAACAACCCAATTTGACTTGAAGTACCATGCATATGCAATTTTTAAAAATGCACTAGGTTCATGTTTCACAACTAAAATCACAGTCATGGAAGGGGAGGAGATCTTTGGCTTTTGTAAACAAAAATTTAACTTGCCTCTAAGATCAAAAGGGGATTCACATAGGCACAATTGTGTCAATTTTTCTCACCCACACGTCAATGCCCAAACTGAAAAATTGCACGTGCAAATTGAATGCCTTATTTGAAGCATTGATCAATATAAGGTTGTGGATATCACCAATGGAAGTGTTGAAGTCTAGGAAGTTTCATGTGAAAATGGAATGTGGCATATAAAATGATGTCCCCCTACTTCGCACATCTAATATTCAACATTACAAAAGACCACCATGCATTATTGTATCACAAGGATAATTACCAAGTCAATTACCATTGGTGTTCTTGCCTTTATTTACTAAGGTTTGTCTCAATTCACAAATGCATCCCTAAAACTTCACAAGTTCTGGTTATGTGTAGATGACATGAATTATTGTGTGGGGGGGTATGAAATGTAAGTATGTAGTCGAAAAATTAATAATTTCTTTTATTTCACTTGTGTAAAAGAGGACCAATTTTTCACAATATGAGGTGAAGTTTTTTGAAAAAACATGTTTTGTTTTCAATAAATGATAGCCTATCCATCCTCAATGTCTCTTTACTGGGGAAAGTTCTGTTCTAATATATTGATTGATGAATGCAATGTCATGGCCCACAACATGGAATGGGAAGGCTATTCAATGCACATTACCATTTATAATGTCAAAACAACATTACAATTGATGGAAAGCTAGATAATTTCTTGTAGTGACTTTGAAGCCACCATCAAAAGTTCCTACTTTTAGATATTGATGAGTCTACAAGATTTTATGTGGTGAAACTTCAAACAATAGGCAATATGAAGTTACAATTGGGAATTTCCCAACTTGCACTTACATGGATTTTGTGATTATGATTTCAAGTTCATTGGGGAAATGGGGAAAATGGGTGCCATGTAAACACATGTACTATGTATTATAGCATGTCATGTTTTGTGAGGAGTTAAAAAATTTTCATTCATTTTTAACTTGGAATTGGGATGGTTTGTTGATTCTTGGCTCATTCTATAACTTTCACATAGGTAGAAGTAATAATCAAAAATGAAGTGTAAAAAACAATGATCATTTTAACATTCAAGATGATCCCATGTGTTTCACTCCAAGGCCAAAAATTGTGCAAGTTGTTACTATTTTGATATAATATGTTTTGATTTGCTAAAGAATTGGATTAATGTTGATTCATAAATTTGGTAGGTATGAATCATGTTTTACTAATGTTAGAAATTACATATCAGATTGAGTGTGTTAGTTAAATATTGACTAATAATCCACAACATTATGTTGGGTGGTCTCATTACATCCTCTTATTCTTACCCATAAACAAAATCAAAAGAATATTATTTTTGCGATTGGAATATTCCATCGTTGTTGATGGAAATGTTTTGCCACATAAACAAAATATTTTTTGTATGCTCAACAAGAATATTTTGTTTACATGGCAAGAATATTATGTACGTGTGACAAAAATATTTCAAAAGATTTTTTCATGCTCATAATAATTAGTCTCACATACTCATGTTCACGTGGTAACTATGTTGTCTGTCAAAAAGGTGCAAATTCCATCTGTCTTTGAAGAGAACATGATTTGATAATGTTGTCAAAAAATGGATTAGTCATAATGATTAGATTATGTCATCATTTGAACTCGAATTTTTATCCAATGAATGGATGCATCATGGAACATGGATGGGGTTAAGGTCTGTTAAGTGAGCCAATGGAAATGGGGTTTACCTACTGAGGGGGGGCGGGGTTCATCCAATTTGGGTTAACCAAGCCCATGGTCTTGTTAACTAGGACATTAACCCTCTAGGTCAAGTCATTGAAATATGAAAAATTAATGGTTAAAGTGTGTTGTAGATTGCACTACATTTAATTCATTGTTCATGTTGATTGTTTGCTAATTTCAAGGCATTTAAAGGTGATTGATAAAAACTATGACTTGACCACCAAGGATGGTTGGGCTAATCTATGCTCCAATTTCCCTCACCACCATGGGCAAAACAACATTTGGGATAATCTTGGCCATATTGTTAAGCCATGTAAACACAATGTGTTGTCCATTTGCAAGTTAACATTGATCTATGCAACGTTAATGTCCTTTGTTTGTTTTTCCTTGGAGATGGTGAAAAGGTGAATTACTTTTTAATGGTAATATGGGATCCACATCTTTTTAATTACTTTTGTATATTTCAATATTGTTTTGCAACCTTCAATATGGTTTGTTGGAGATTTTTTTCATCAAAAAAAATTCCACCCCTTCCTTTATAACTTTTTTGCATGCCATAATTTCAATTCCTTCCAAAATATTTGTGAAAGGACCATGACATTTTCCCCACTTGAAATATGTTAATGTTCCAATTTCTCTTAAATAATCATGGTTTCTTTATTTGCCTATTATTATAACGTCTTCATTAATCCACACAATTCATTCATCTTTTCTTGGAATCTTATGTCATAATTTTCAAGTGCAATTATGAAATTCCAGGAGGAAAAGGTTAATTGGGGCATTGTCAATTTAAAAAAGGTAACATGTTGGAACAATCCAAGACAAGCCACTACATGAGCCTAAAATTGGAGCCTAAAGCCTAGACTTGGGATGATAAAATGTTTTTTCCCCTATACACATGTAAGTAAAACCCAAAAAATTAACTGCAAAATGAATGTTGTACTAGTAAACCAAGAAGCAAACATGGGGATGAATGTAAGCATTCATCTTCATTATGGATGAATGATTTTAAGAATTCATTTAATGTATGGATGAAAAAAAAATTCATTTAGTACATTTTCTAATAAATAGAACTTCCATAAAATTTATGGATGAATGTAATGATTCATTTTATCATTGAATTTTTATGGATTTTTTTTTTGTCATAATTTTAATTAATTAGAGCTTCATGAAACACAATCTAATTATATATGATATAACATTTGTTGAATAATATAATGTAAGTTTCATTATAGATGTATTTCATGGCTATGGTTTTAAATGCCATTATTTTAAAAATGTTTTAACTATATTACCATTACTATGTTAACATCCACCCCATCATCATTATTGTTTTTAATATTATAAATTGTTCATTTATTTAATTTTCCTAGGCAAATTGACCTAGTATCATTGACAACATTAGATTTTTTCCTCCCTCTCCTCTAAAAGGTGCCACAACTTCTTTCAAACCCACATATAATTATTGTGGGTAACAATGGGGTTTTTTTATAAAAAAATTTCATCAAGGGTGCCATGATTTTCTTCAAATTTGACTAGTGTTGTTGACAACAATTGGTTTTGAATGTTTTAAATATTTTTAATTAGGTAATTTCATTAAGAATAATGGTTTTTAAAATTAAACTAAAATTTAGTTTAAGGTGCCTTAATTAGATTTTTTCAAACAACCTACTATCATAAATGATAATGAGGTTTTTAATTAATTATTTGTTTTCAAGGCACCCCAATTTCCATGAAATAAATATATAATGTTGTTGACAACAATTGGGCAAGAGGGGGAGGGTTGACACTCATTCGTTAACAATATTTTTTGAATTGCTTAACATTGTTCATGAAAATGATTTATCAAAAAAATAATAATTTTAAAAATCATTTTGGTTCCACCATCATATTTTCTCCTACTATTATAATTTCATTATCCGTCATTATTAAAAGACATTCAAGTTTGAAATATTAATATTTGGATCGCAAATGAGTATGATATAAATAATTTAAAATTTGTTTATATTCCAATCATGGATGAATTTCATCCAATGATTTATTTATTTAATCCAAACCACAAATGAATTCATCCATCCATATGAAATCATTCATCTATGGACATATTCATCCATGTAAGTGGATTAAAATCACATTAAACTTTAAGTTCCAACCTCAAAGCTCCAAGCTCAGGCTTCACACTCATGCACAAGCCATTATTGGAATAATCCCATGTTCCCTAACTTGTTTTAGTCAATTTTGCTGTGTTGGCACCTCCAAAAGGCTAATCATGGCCCATTCAACAACACCATCCAAATTCATGCCCACCTTGTCATGTTTAGCCATAAAATATAATTATATGATTTTTATATGTAATGTTAAGATTATCTTCCCTTCACACCTTTGACTTCTATTTGCATTTAATTACTAATTCCCCTACTAGCCATTCATATATATATTGTGACCAACTTTGCACTAATTGGTTTTGTAAGCCTCATAATTCATTTATGCAAAACTATACCCCATTGGAGGATTGGATCTCACTTAGTAGTGCAAAGAGGAAATTGTTGGAATGCTCTCTTTTAAGTGCCATAACTTGTATGTAGTGTCTTGTGTCTTGCATCAAGTAAGAAGGGCCTATGCTAATATAAAAGCTTTATGTAGTTACATCTTAGGTTCAAACTAATGTTTTGTTAGTGATCCCAATTTCCTTGCATTCCATTAATGAACCTAAATTTAAATTCTCAAATTAATTGCACATTACCAAGCCACATAATGGATTAACATCCTAACTAATGTTCAAGACAAGAAATTCAGTTAATATAGGCTTAGTTTAAACTAATGTTGAAAAATAATTAATTTTTTCCATAATTGTTAGTTTGGGGTTTAATTTTAAATTAAAAAAAAGATGGTTTTCAAATTAATTATTATTTTTCCATACCTTGTTTAGTTCTTTAGTTTTATTTATTTTCACGCCTAACTAGTTTTCTCCCAATTGGTTTTTAATTCATTTAGATTAGTCCATGTTATATTAAACTAGTTTTTAAACTTCATTTTAAGATTTTAAGGTTATGATGATTAATAACAATAATCGAATGAACATCAATTAACAACAATAATATGATGAACGTAAAGTAATAACAACAACAACACAATGAGTGTTGATTAATAGGAACAACATGATGATTATTTGGCAATAAAAAGAACACAATGAATATCTAACAACAAAAACAACACAATGTGTCTCAAGTAGCATTAATAACAAGATGAATGTTATGCATGAACAACACAAAAACACCAAATAACATTAAAAACATGATGAACACAAAACAAGATCAACAATGTGATGATCACTAAACATCAATAACAACACATTGAGCATCAAACACCAACAAAAACATGAAAATAATAATAATAATAATAAAATTAAAATTAAAATTAAAATTGTGATGTCAACTCTAGCAACAAACAACATATAATCCCACTTCCCATGTGGGAGAAGCCTCTTGATATTAAACCCTAAATGCTGCCTTCTAACCTTACAACCTAAACCCCACTTCCTAAAATGCTAAACTTTAACTAACTTTAGATTCGCTATTCCTAGAACCCTAAAAACTAAAATGGAAATGATTCATATAACTTACATGAGGATTTAACATTTAAATTAAAAAAAAAACCCCACTTGTTAATAAACATGGTATTTTTAAATTTTGATATTAAAAAATAAATTCAAATATAAAATTGGGTAAACATCCAAGGCTATTTTCGATTAGCTCTTTGCTTTAAAAATCAACTACAAACTCGGTTAGTTTTGAACCAGTGTTTGATACCTGCCCAACAGGATTGCTTTGGGAACACTGGCCGTCCGAGAGCCCTTCGGCGCGCCGCGCGGCCTTCAAACGCTCCGTCCACCCGTAGCGCACGGCGCATTTGTGTCTATCCTCTTTGCCGTAACTTTTGTTGCGTGAAATTGTATTGTTGCGCGTACTACTACGGTTCAGTGCCGGTCAAGTTGTTCTTGTTGTTGTTGTTGTGCTTTTGTGTTCGTTGGATTTCTTTGTTTCAATTTGGATCCGAATTTGCAAGCTGTGGGTTTTGTATCAAAATTTGCCGCTTTTGTTGTGTGAACGAAAATATGGAGCAAGCGGATCGTCACGCAATGGAGAGGAGGATGTCCATCCTGGCAGGTCATTTGGAACAACCCTTCTTCTCCGGGACACAACAACAACAACAACTGGAAGCTTCCATAGTCTCCGCGGAGATCGCGCCAAGTCCCGGGGGTGGTCCCGGAACTTTGAGCGTGATCGACAACAGAACAGGCAAGCGTTATCAATTGGAAATCAGCGATGCCGGGACGGTGAAAGCCACGGATTTCAAGAAGGTAAAAGGAAAGCAGGGAAACCCTTTTCTTCTAGTAACAAAGTTTGCTCAATTCTTGAGGAAAAAAACAACTAGGGCTTGAGGAGCTCAGCTGAATTGGTTACTACAGAAAACGTTGCCCTGACCCTGCATGATTGTTCGGGGGGACTTAAGCTAGTCCGCAGATTTACAGATTTCATGTGCTGGGAACCATTCTTCACGGGAAGAAAATTTGCAGATGTTGTTGTAACATAAGGGATTATATGCTTCTTGAGGGTTTGATGCTAGTAGGCAGGCCAACCCTAATATGCCTGTACATCATCACAGGATCCTGATTGGGAGCAGGGTAGCATACTGGAGCATGCATGATAGCAATTGACTCTAAAACAAAAGCAGTCTTATTATAGATGGGGATTCAGAGACTGTTGCTAGGAGTTTAAGAAATTGTTGTGAACTTTTTGAACAGATCACGGCTGGTGGAGATGGAAATGGGTTGAAATTGTATGATCCTGGCTATCTCAATACGGCACCGGTGCGCTCATCCATTTCTTACATTGATGGTGACCAGGGGATTCTGCGGTATCGAGGCTATCCTATCGAGGAGCTTGCTGAAAAGAGTAGTTATCTGGAGGTGGCTTACTTGCTGAGTATGTATTGTTGTTTTTTTTTTCCTCCTTTGAAGAGCTTTTAACTCCTCTCTGATTGGTTTCCTTAGTATTGTGGCTTTGCAACCCTTGAATGCACTGAATTTGAGCTGCTTTTTGTTCTGTGTTTCTATGTTATATGCTTGAGACAGTTTCTAGTTATGAGGATGGTAACAGTTTTCTTCTCCAACACTGCAGTGTATGGCAATCTACCCACAAAGTTGCAGCTGTCAGATTGGGAGGCCACCATTGCCCAGCACTCAGCAGTGCCCCAGGGCGTGTTGGTATGCCTTTTCCATCTCTAATAAGCCTTGGAAGTCTGCCCACTGGACAAGTGATGCATATTAGAGGTGTGAAATGCCATGGGGTGTAGATGGGGCCCAAAAACAAACATCCAACTGCAGCAAAATAAAATTGACTTATTGAGAGTTTGTGTGGTTGTATGTGTCTAGGAAGAGAGAGATACATGTAGTCATGAGATTGGTATATTGACATCTTCAGCTCACAACTGTGAGAGAACTGTGGAAACCAACCTTGGTGTATGTGTCTGTTTGATTGGTGAGGTAGGATATAATAGCAGCACTGCCACATGATGCGCATCCCATGGGCATGCTGATTGGATCCATCTGCACACTGTCATCCTTTCATCCTGATGCAAATCCAGCTCTTCAGGTTTTACTTCCAACCCATAGGCATTGGTAGAATCTGGCTGATTTGAAATTGTTATGATTTGAAATTGTTATTATCAGTGACAAATTTTTTGGAAACAAATCAGGTGAGTATTGTAGACAACTTTTATTGTTGCAGGTGTCAAATATTTTTTCCAACTTGTCTCATGCTGTTCTTTCTCTGCCTTGGTTTTAATTTGAAAGAATGTTATGTCTCTCATCATATGTGCAAACTGAATCTTTCTTTCCAAGTCTGTTGAGTTCTTGTGTGGTGGGCTGGGAAATGAAGGGCCAAGATTTGTACAATTCTAAATCAGTCAGAGACAAGCAGATTGTGCGTATTATTGGAAAGGTGAGGAAGACCCTTCTCTCTCTCTCTTTTTTTTTCCCAGGGGGATCTGCTTTAAGTGTTTACATTGCCAGATTATTAAGGATCCCTCATCTCCTCCCCTTCAAGTGCTTTAGGCTTACATTTTGACTACAGTCTTGGATGTTTTCAAATTGTGCAATTTTTGGGATTTGGTTTCAGGTGCCAACATTAGCAGCTGCAGCATATTTGCGGATGGCTGGAAGGCAGCCAGTGTTGCCTTCCAACCAGCTTTCCTACTCAGAGAATTTCCTTTACATGCTGGACTCTCTGTAAGTCCTTCCACTATTTGCTTTACTTTTGTCTGTTCTGGTGTCAGGTTGGATTATATTTTTATTAAAGTGACTATGCAAATGGACTCAACTTGTTTGGCTGCATTAATCTTACCTAAGATCTCTCTTTTAGAACAGGGATGCAGGACTTCTTGACTGACATTTCATGGAGGTTGCACTAATGTGGAGGTGGACTGGGATTGGCAGGGGTGATAGATCCTACAGGCCCAATCCTCGGTTAGCTAGAGTACTGGACATTCTGTTCATATTGCATGCAGAGCATGAGATGAACTGCTCTACTGCTGCTGCCCGTCACCTTGCCTCAAGGTACCACTAAGTCACATCAGATAATTTGTACATCAGTACATGCACACATTGATCCGACCAGTTACCTATTTTAGTGACCTCTGCAATTATAACATTATTAATGCCACATCACTGGCTATGGTAGGTGTGATGCCTGCAAGTTTCCTTTTCTCACAGTTACTTTATCATCTGTTTGTGGTATACTGTTGGATGGGATGGTTCTAATTTTCCAGAGGAACATCCAACCTTTGCTTTTGAGGATATATCAGAATTGTTACACATGTGGGTTGTGAGAGTAATGAATTTAGTAGCCATCCCTTACTAAGTTCTGGACACAAATGTTGCAGCGGCGTTGATGTATACACAGCACTTGCAGGTGCCACTGGAGCTCTATATGGACCCCTACATGGAGGTGCCAATGAGGTAGATCTTGAATTCACATACATATCCAGATTGGAATCCTGAAATTTTGAGTACAAGGACTCAAAGAGTGAATGTTTTGGACTGGTATTGGGTTTCTTGGAACATTGTTGTAGCGACAATTCTGATTCTAGTTGATTTGATTGTTGTGCAGGCTGTATTGAAGATGTTGTCTGAAATAGCCAGTGTTGAGAATATCCCTGATTTCATTGAAGGCGTGAAAAACAGGTCTGAAAAATCATAGATGTCAACACACTTTGTATCCCTATACTTCCATGTATTTGTTGCATGAATGAGCAAATTATACAGGAGAAAGGTACTAGTGGAATTTTTCAACATTTTGATTTGTGTTTGCAGAAATAGAAAATGGACATAATTTACCACTAGTTCATGGACTGCAGGAAAAGGAAAATGTCAGGCTTTGGTCATCGTGTTTACAAAAATTATGACCCACGTGCAAAGGTAACTGAGTGGGACTTCAATTGGTGTTCTTTGTCACCCTCAAACATTTATTGTGTTGAAACACCATAAAATGCTTCAAGAGTTTGTGTGCCTAAACACAAATAGTATGATGCAAAAGGCTGAGACAATGTGGTAGGTGTTGCAATTGACTTTGAAATTTTTTTGGTGAGATACTTAAGGGATTGTTTATTGTAATGTCAATGGAGCATGACTCTTAAGGGTGATGGAATGTGGCCTGGCAGGTCATAAGATCACTTGCGAATGAGGTGTTCTCAATTGTTGGCAGGGATCCTCTCATTGAGGTATGCCTGCTCTTTGTTCTAGCCAGATAGTCACCATGTTCCTTAAGGCACAGGTATCTGTGTGCATCTCTATGAAGGAAATGTCACAGTACTAAGGCTATTATTGTACAGGCTACTTTAGGCTTGGACTGCAGATATTCCTCCAAGTCATGTGCATGTTTTCTTCAGCTGAGAATTTGTCGTACAACAAATGGAAGTAAAAGTGGTATGTCAGAACAAGATAACAAATTTTCTCAATGCTTATCAGTTCCTGGCACTATGTGGCTGGGAATTGATGAAGCAAGTGAAAACACAACCTAGCCGCACAAGCAGAACTGCCTTTCTGGTGAACGAACTCATTCCATTGTTACTTCAGGGAGCTCTCTCTTCTGTGGACAGTATGGTATAATTCTAAGAAATATGTACTCTATGTTGGTCAGGTGGCCGTTGCATTGGAAAAGGCTGCCTTATCTGATGAATACTTCATCAAAAGAAAATTGTATCCAAATGTTGACTTCTACTCAGGCCTCATTTACAGGTGTGTTTCCAAATTTAATATTGGAGTTCAATTGAAGCATGATTTTTTTCAACATCCTCCTCAGATTATTGTCAATATATGTGTTGTGATCTTGGTTGAACTGAGAGTAATTCTCCTGGCTATGATTGCAGGGCACTTGGATTTCCCACCGAGTTTTTTCCAGTTTTATTTGCAATCCCTCGCATGGCTGGGTATCTTGCTCACTGGAAGGAATCACTTCGAGACCCGGACACCAAGATTATGCGGCCTCAGCAGGTCATTATTTCTGAAGCTTAGCCTTGATTTTCCATAGCAGTTTTCTGGCAGATGCTACTGTCACCTTTGGGATTCTTTAGTGTTTACTGATCACACTACTTAGAGACCTGAAATTTTGAAGTCCTTATGCATGCTTTTAGCCTTGTAATGCCCTGCCAATCTCTTTTGTATGCATAACCATGACTTGTTCACAGAGAGTTCAGATCTGAAGCCAGAAGGGATCTGAATGTGTTTATGTTGGATGGTGTTTGGCTTGAACAGGTGTACACTGGGGTATGGCTCCGTCATTATCCATCAATTTCTGAGCGCAAGGCTGAAGACCAATCCGAGGAACTGGGAAAAATTAATATTTCAAATGCCACTAAACGCCGCCTCTCTGGTATTGTTTGAATTCTAAGTTTGAAATGTCTGCTATTGTCCTCCTTTGGACCATTTGCAATTAAATGACAAGCAAATTTTCATGGGTAAACATACATGTCAAATAACTAATTGTCTTTCTTGTAACTTAACCATGTTCCCCTGCAAAGGAGATGAATGTGTAGTATTTTCTTAATGGATAGGAACATGGCAAAAAATATAGAGCATAATTTGCCCATTAAATCACCGAAAATTATCATGTTAGATGTTGCTACTGATAAGGATTTTGTGTCTCCTCATACATATATGTATATGAATATGGGCTCCAGAGCTTGAGCCTCTTTGGAATACAGTTGGAGGCAATGGGTGCAATTTTTTCTGCTCACTTTGGCCCTGCACCAGGGAGGGCTCTGTAGTGTGCCTGCCTGTACATTAGAACTATTAGCAGAGTACTAGTGCCCTCATGCTATTGGCCTACATTTATTAAACCTCCTGTACGGTCATCCATCCCAATACTATTCTGATAAAAAAATGTGCTTAACTTCAGAGGTCTTTGTGAAAAAACCATTCCTGAGATTTTAATTAATTTTCAGAGATAAAAGTCAACCTAAATTCAATAACTTATGCTCTGTTGGCAAAATCTGCATGACAACAAACATGCTTTACTTTGGTGAGAGCTTTCTGGCAGAACCAAAAGCAAGGGGAGCCCCACTGTTAGCATGGTCACAAAAGCAGAGAGGGGCCCTGCAGTTGGTATGGTCACATTGAACCAAACAAACACCCATCTTAACATATAGATCTTCTCTTGTGTAATTTGATAATCTGTTGGTAAGGAACTTAAGTTTGATTGTGCAGATTAGATGTTTACTGCTATGCAATGACTCCAGTGCAGTTCAATAACATAGAGACCCTTGAGTTATCCACTTGCTTACTCTTATGACTGCTAATTATGAGCACCCATTTGGATATCATTTGCGCCTTCCTGATTTTTATTTGTGATTCTAATCTGTTGAGCTTTATCAGTTGATTTTTTTCTTTCCTTTCTCATTTATGGTGATGTGGACTTGAGTAAGAGCATTTTGATTCACAAGGCCTATGCTACATTTTCAGAAGGCCCACTGCCATCACCCAGGATGAAGGAATGGCAGATGGTGCACTGTAGAGATTACAGTGACATTTTAGCTTCTGTACTCCTCTCATGGGTTTTTTTATGTAGGGTTTTGAAATACTTTGGCTTTTGTTCTCTGTTTGTGCTTCTTTCCCATTGTATACTGGTGCCACAAGTACCAGTGATGGAGCAGGAGAAAAGCCAGGGTACATGTGTTTTTAGCAATCTTGGATATATGCTAAAGGAGTTTTAATGAGCTTTAAGTACGCTGAGAGGGACTGAGGCACCTAGACAAGGGTACCAGAATGAGGGCTTGCATGAGACATTGGTCCGGCATTGTACTTTGGGTGAAGTATAGCCTTCAAAGAGTATGAAAATAGGGTTCAAGTGGGGGTAAGGATCTAGGATTGGTATTCCTGTTGCTGGCAGTAGAGGAAGCGCAACTATTTTTTGCAACAAGAGAACAGTGAGACCAGACAACACAAGGGTTGTGTTTTGGACCCCTCCTCCTCCCATGAATGTAGGTTTCAAAATTCTCTCGTGTTCCCTTTAACCAGCAAAAGAGACCATTTTGGTTTTTATGGTTTATGGCTTAAGCCTTTTTGTTGGGCTTAGGGTTTAGGGCTAGGTGAGACATGGGTTAGCATTATTGAGTTTTCTCCTTTCTTCTACTTGAGCATGGATTGCATTCATAGATATCATCGATGTGATTCATTTGGGTTTATCACCCCCTTGTTCATACCACCATATTTCATATGCTCTTTGTGTTGATGTTTAGTATGCCTTGCATATTTCACTAATTTGTATGGCCATCAATCCATTCAACATTGTAGTTTGGCATGAATTCTTCCATGAATGAAAACGTGAAACCCCAAGCTTTAGCTTCTTGGACATCTTTGGAGATGGCTTTGGATCCTCTTTCACCCTCTTTGGCAATATTACATTGCATACAAACACTTGGGTGTAATCACATAAACAAGAGCCACAACAAGTGTAACACTTGTTAGTTTTTCACATTTAGAAGTGATGATTTAATTTGGTGTTGAAAGTTTATTTATTTATTTATTTTAATATTGTAAGGTTCCTAATATATCATTAGAACATGAAAATTAATTTGAAAATATCCAATGAATATATAATTTTTTAAAACACTCATTAAACATTGTAATAATTGTTTTTAAGCACAAAAATAAATTGTAAATGAGTTTCAAAACTTTTTAAAATAAAATTTTCAAAAAACAATTTACATAAACTTTAACATAATAATATTTTTAAAATAAAAATTGAAAAAATTTGTGGTAATATTTTAAGGAATATTTCCCCAAAATCAATCCCCTAAATAGGTAGGTGTGGCTCGTGTTATCCTATTGGCACACATTTGTAAATGTAGGAAAGTATGCTCAAGTAATGCAAACATTAGTTCTGAGCATTTTAATGGTCTTGTTTAATGAAATCACAATGACTTTTCACCTTCTTCATCCATCAATAAAAATTGACCTTCCCCCTTTTGTTTATGATTTCCATTCAAAAATAAAGGTTACTTTAAATTGGAAAACATTTATTTCTGTTTTAACACGTTCACCATGTCTCTCATATGTTAGTCCTTCAAATATAGTGTATGAACTTTTATGATATTATTTTGTTAATGATGACTTTGTGAGTGGTTTTGAACTTTTTTTTAGGTAGGTATGTGAACACATGGTCATGTTCTACCATCCATATTATGTTTGTTTGGAAAAACATATTGGTGACATTTGACCTATTGCAATTAAAAAGGTGACCTATTAATTTGTTGTTCACACACTTGCCATTTAGTTTAAAGATACATTTGTGAAACATTTTTGTTTTCACTAATTTGGTGTGGTGACATGGTGGATGTGAGACATTGATCCACGAGGTTTGTGTTATGTTGGATTTGCATCTAAATTGTGTGATACTATAGGTGGATGTTCATAATGTCTTCAATTTCATACCATGAATAATCATTTTTCAAAAAATATTGTTTTCTATCAATACCTTGGACCAAAATTTCCCATTTGTTCTATGATTTTAGGTGTGCCCATCCCCACTGTATTTTTCATAGGTTTTTCGACATGGGGATCTCAAAATCATTTCCTCCAAGTCTAGTACACAACAAGGAGATCTTTTGGATGGAACATTGTTTGCCTTAACACATCTTCGCATCTTCCATCTTACTGTGGCAACCCACCCTACTTGTCTTTTTCCCGTTCATGTCAATGATATGCATATTGTTGATTGTGTTTCATATGTGATACTCGCCTTTTCTGATTATAAATGGAATTCGCAACATTAAGGCTTTCCATTTAGTTGGTGAAATGTGTAGGTTGGTTTCCACAAGGATTAAATTCATCCATATCACTTCCCCCAAACTTTCGTACACCTAGCATAGGTTTTTGTATTATAGGTGCACCAATGGGTTCTATGCCATTTGAAGAATCCTTTATCATAGAGACACTTCAAGAGGATTATAATACCATAATTAACCTCCTTATGCTTGCAAATCCACATGTAACTTTCATGATGTTTTCATTTTGTTATGTTTAATGCCCATGTTAATTGTTACTTATTGTATCATATCTTGTAACAATATGGCGAATTTGATTTGCATACCATGGCTACGCTAGAAAAATTATTGGGCACAAGATATTTCAACACTACAATGGGTCATTTGGCTTGTCATCAGGTCATTTTACTTGTTTTTTCAAATGGGATTGGCCTTCTTTTAATGGTTGAACTTGTTGCCTTTGCCTTCTTGGGATGTTGGGTTCTACTCACTCCTACACTTGTTGTCCATTTCCAACAAGATGATCACCTTATTGTTTTCGATGCAGTGGCACATGTCAAAATTGACATTGTTTTTTCTTTGTTGGCATTATAAAATACTTGAACTTTACTACCTTAGGTTGTTTACTCTTAGGTTTCCCCCCTCCCCCCATCCCCCTTTGAAAGTCATGATATAATCATACTTTCATTTACAAGCTTCTTTGACAGACTACCTACATGTGCAAAAATTTGTCACACTTCTAGTAATGCCCCCTTAGACACCACACAAGCATGTCTTTGATTTTGTGTAAGTCCAATTGTGGACGCTTGTTTATTAACTTGTCCTATCACACATATATTCCATATGTCCTTGGTTCATTTACTTATAATGTTACATACCTACATTGACTTATCAGATCCTATAATTGCACATTTATCACATTGTTAGTGTGAACATACCATTAATGATTTGAGTATCCACTTGTTTTGATGTTTATGTGGGAATGAACACACTGCAACCCAAGATGCTTTTGGGATATTGTTGCAACTATTATTTTGGTGAGTGGAACACACATTAAAAAAATGTCCCACCTTTTATTGTGCCACATTTGGCAACAAGTTGGTGTTCTTATCACCAAAGACAACTTTCAAACTTTAGTGGACATTGTCATAGCTAATTCAACTTGCTCAGATATAGTACATTGTGCATCATGCACAACAACGCATGCAACGACAATTGTCATTCAAGAAAAGACCTAATCATATATAAAGTGCACATTGAGAGCTGATTTCATTCCCCTTGCCATAGAAACATATGGTTGTTTTCATTTTTGGTTCAATCTCTTTTTTATTTCTTGTGTTCAAGCCACTATAGCTCGTTATCAATGTCCTCTTTGATTCCTATGATGTTTAATTTTTAATATCAGTAGTGTGTGTTCATAGCCCTATAGTGTGCATAGGCCATTGCGATTTTTCAACATGTTGTTACACTTGGGAGACATTCCTCATTTCTTCCACACATTGTAGCCAATGCACCTCCATGACTAGCCAATTTGTGACAAACAAAGCCTTTTTAGTTTTTTATCTCCTATTTTATTAGCTTATTGGTGGTGTCCTAGCCAATTTGTGGGAGATGACACCTTTTTAGTTTACAATGTTTTATTTTATTAGTGTATTTGTGGTGTCCTGATTGTTATGTTCTTTTGTGACACGTGTTCTGGAGCTTTGATTTGCTTTGTATTTCTTGTGGATGGGTCCCCATCCAATGCCTTTACCTTATGGGTCAAATTGTAGCAAAATTCATATGCACCCATCACTTGAAGGGTAATTTAAAGCAAAAAGGCCATATATTAGATTATTTCCAACTATTGATTGTATTTGGGGGTAATATCACAAAATCTTGTAGGACCTTTACCATTCCAGAAATAATTAAATTACTTTCAGTAAATGTTGATTTTTTTTTTTCAAAATTGACTGCCCACACTACTACTCGAAGTTCTAAAAATTCAGTTGATACCTAGTGCATACATGGTCATTTCGTTCATTCTAGGTTTGACATGGCTGGGTCTTTGAAAGGGGCCAAAATTTCAGGAAATTCTTATTGTTATTTGTCAGAGTGAAAAAATGAAAGGTAAAAAATAAAAATCATTAAGAATGATCGTAAAGGACATATAGTATAACATCCAATTTTAATGTTTAGAGATAATCCCTTCGTCCTCAATATGCAATAAATATGGGACAATATGCAATGAAAGAGCATATGAATGTCACACTTGGGGCCAATCATCATAGTTAGCCAAGAAAAAAAGCAACCATTTCATTTTTGAGTACCAAAAGACACTCATGATATACATTATGTGTTTCTCATGAGGCTTGAGAGCCCATCTTCACTATCTTATGAGATCGATTTCATCCCACATTTGTAATGCTCGTCAAATATAGTTCTCCCTTGAAGCAAGTCCAAAACTTTAAAGAATCATATACCCTAGCCTAGAATGTAGTCAAAACCATAAACCCTAAACCCTAACCAGAACTCCTAGAGCATGCCCAATGGCAGCATTAAACCCTAAACCCTAACCAGAACTCCTTAGAGCATGCCCAATGGCAGCATTAAACCCTAAACCCTAACCAGAACTCCTTAGAGCATGCCCAATGGCAGCAATAAATTGTCCTTACAGTACTTTTTGGATGAAGATTTACAGAAAAAAAACACTGTGAATCGTCTTTGGTCTGGTCTAAATGAACATTTTGCAGTGCCCTGCAAGCGCGACCGTTGTCGGGAATAACTATTTCTCAGTAATAAATGATTATTTCTCATTGGCCAACTACAATGATTGGCCCATGTGGTGACGGTTGAATACCATACCTACAACTGATCTTTGGGCACAAGTCATTCATAAAAGGTCTAGTTGAGAGAAGGGGAAAAATATATATTGACATTTGCCTGCAATTGTTGGAGATCAAACTCCCAACTTGTGAAAATTATTTATTGTCCCAACCATTGGATTATTATTACAAATACATAACAAAAGGTGTACTTTGCTCGGTTAGTCTATCGTTCTTATATATATATGATTGAAATTATGGAAAATTTTCCTACTTAGCAATTAAATTTGAAAACTCCCTAAACCTCATTTTTTAAATAAATCAATATTTGGCAAAGAAGTACCGAACATCAATTGTGGGTATGGCATTGTATAGTCTAGCTTTTCAGGTTCATGGGTCAGGGGGATGGTGGAGAAACTAAACAGAGTACACTGGATGTGCTAAATACTGATAGAGGGCTGCTGCTGGGCATGCTCTTACCCAAGGCAATGAATCTTACCCCTTCTTAAACCTGTAGCCCAATAATTCTCATAAATGGAAGGGCTGGAGAAATTTGCCCAATGGCAGGAGTAAAATGCTCTGTACACTCATACACTATTTTTTGGATGAAGATTTGCATGATGAATAAGGATGGGAGAGAAACTAGCACTGCACATTGAAGAAAATTATTTATGAAAATTTCAACATTTCTAGGGATAATATAATTTGTGCTGAAGCTACCAAGGTACTACAATATTGATCAAATGGGCTCAAATGAGCACTATGTCAGTGGGCATACTTTAAAGCACCCTCCAAAATACACCATGAAGTAATAATGCTCTTGGGTAAACCGGCACCTACACTGGTACCATGGAAAAAATTAAGAACATCAAAAGTTTTCGGCTTGCATCTAAACATGATTAATATCTCGTTCTTAGAGCATCCCCACTGGTGTTCAGTATGTGACCCTGCAAAAATATTTCTCACATTCAAGTTCAGTTATTTACTCTTTTGTAACCCCACCCATAAAACTGAAACAGGGACTGCAAATAGGTGAGAACTACTAATAGCAAACCACCTAGACAATATATGATTGGCCAATCGAAAACAGGGACCAGCAGTCAGATCATATTTATTACACTCTTCTATAACAGGTGCGCAGTTTTGCTGTGCTTGTTATCAGCCTGAGCAATTTGACCAAATATGCAGGAGAAAAACCATTTTCCTGAGCCAAATCGGCATATGTTCACTTTTCTTCATCTGATTTGAATGTGCAGGGTCACCACATATTGAGCACTGATGGGGATGCTCTTAGAGCAGCTCGAATGGCTGTTGAATGCCTCTTTTTGGATGAGCCCTCAATCCTGGCATTAAAAAAAAGATCCTCTCTCAAAATCGTGTGGGATGGTGCACACTTCATATATAGACAGTTAAATATATTTTTTAAAATTCCCTTTGCTAGTTATGAATAGATGATTATTGAATGTAAAAAAATCATGGATATGCATAGAGGATATTATGCATTGCCAATTTGTCACTTCTCACTCATAATGTCAATTAGGGCTTAAAGTTTTGAGTCAAAATGCATATCCTCCAAACCTTAAAAAATCACAAACCCTAAAACTTCTTTCTAGATATGTATAAAATTTTCAGTTATGTATAACTCCCATACATAGATAGTGTTTTTTTTTTTTTCCGAATCCTTGCAACTTGGTGAGAAAAGGGGGTCGACAAATACAACAAAGAGTTTTTTTTATAATAATACACAAAATTCACCATTTTTTGAAGGAAAATATCTAAAAGTCGCCAAATTTAAACAATGTGTTTTTGCAAGTTGTTAAAACTAGGCAAGATTCCCAAAAAATTTAATGCCCTTCCAAGACAATCGCCATTTACTACTAATTAATGTTATGGATCTTAGCCACTACACCTACTTGAGGAATTTGAAAAAAAAAACATTGTACATAACCTGATAAATGCCTAGATGATCCCGGAATACAAATATGCATTTGGTTAATGAAAATGTTTTCCATCCATGGATATGAATAATTCAAAGTCAAAGGTCGATTTATATCCGAAGGATATGTATATATATTTTGAAACTGATGCAATTTTAGGATATGCATTTATGCATATATATATAACTAGCCAACCTTGTATAACTAGACAACACTGGTTTGAACTCTAAGGGAGGTGTGAGAAGGGCAAACATTTATGTTAAAGATGGATGATATATTGAAAGTATGTGGTTTATATTGCAACCCTTGGAGTTGCTCTTAAAGCATCGTCATTATAAGTGCTAAAGTGATATCTTATGTTCAATTTGTTTAACGATAAATGTGATCATGTTTCCACCATTGGTTTTTATTAGGGGGAATTTATGGCCCCAAATTATAAACAATGTTTGACATGTACAAAGGGTTTTTTTTTGAAAAAATGGACTTGAGTTACCTTCCTACAAAAAAACCGGCCATATTTAGAGAATGGGTCCCAACAAGTTGCAACAAATTATGGGAAAAATCCTTTTCTTTGACTTTCCCCTCTAACCTTACAAAAATTTGGCTAAATCCTCTTGTGCATGATGGCCAACTCACTTACTTCACAAGTTTGAAAAAAAAAAACCCATAATCCTAAAGCATAAACATTAAAAAATACAACTTTAAAATTGAAATATTGCTTAATACTCTACACATGAGTGAGTAATAAACACTGACCAAGCCACATTAAATATTTCTTTTGAAAGGGTTGGTTAAATTGACCACAACATCCAAAGAAAATTTGGTGCATAACACAAGCTTTTACACCACCTTGTTACACTATTCATTCATGTTTTGTATCTAATGACATGTGAGAATAACACAAAATCTTTTAATTCTCTTGGGATCCAATGACCCACAATAATAGTGTTAATTTTCTTACTCTCTTGCATGAACTTTGACAAAGTTTTTAGAGTAGGATTAGAGAGAATTGCATTGCAAAATGGTAGATTGGGAGGAAGTGTTACAAGCATCTATTGAAAAGGACCTACATGATGACAATTTTGAAGAATTCTTAATTAACATGATGTTGGTGGAATTGCAAGAGATGCAAAAGCTTGTTGAAGCTCCCAAAAAAATTCTTGGTGGTTCTAGGTAACAAAGATCACCAAATGCAAATAGGTAGATTAGACATGATTGAAAATTGAGACTATTTTGATGACATTCCTATCTATGATGGTAGATTGTTTAGGCATTGGTATAAAATGAAAAGATCCTTTCTTTTGAAGATTATTGAATTTTTTTTTAACATGATTCTTTTCTCTTTTTTTGCATGAGGTTGATGTAATAGGGCTATTAAGCATTTCAAACATCCAGAAATGTATTGTAACCTTTGTGTATGCTTGTTTACAATGTTGCATATGCCCTTGATGAGTACTATCACCTTGGTGAAAGCACAACGATGGAGGCTTTGAATTGCTTTGTGCAAACAAACATAGCTTGCTTTTAATCTAAATACTTGAAGCAACCAACTCAAGTGGATTTATTGAAACAATTAACGATTAATGAGGAGCATGACTTTCTAAGGATGCTTGGATCAATTGATTACATGCATTGTCGATGGAAGAAGTGCCTGGTGGCTAACAAGGTGATGTTCAAAACAAAGTTAGCAACCATAACATAATTTATGAAGCCATTGCCAATCAAAGTTCGTGATTTGACACCTTTTTTTCAAGTTGCATGAATGCAACAATGATGTGTATGTGTTTGATTACTTGCCACTAGTGGTTAATTTACTCCATGGTGAAGGCAATGGCTTAAATTTCATAATGAATGGTAATTTACATCCTTGATACTACCTTCTTGCAAATGGGATTCATCCATAGTGAGTTTGTTTTGTGCAAACAATCCATGAAACAAAAGACAAGAAATTGTCACACTTTGCAAAAATCCAAGAGTCATGCAAAAAAGATGTAGAAAGGTGTTTAGGACTTTCACAATCTAGATTTCAAACAATCCAAGATCCATGTTGTCAATGGGATATGGCCAAAATTTCATGTATCATGTACAAATGTACAATTCTGCTCAATATGATCATTCAAGATGCTCAATTGATTATAATTTGAAGGTCCTATTTGAATCAGACTATGGCAAACAACCACTTTGAAGAAGCTTAAGATTTAATGCTTAGAAACATGGGATTCAAGAGTTAAAGAACATTGGCTTATCATAATTTGAGAGTAACTTGGTTAAGCATATTGGGATGCTAAAAGGACAAAAGTTCATGGTTGAAAGTTCAATGCATTTTACCAATCCTCATATGTCGCAAGGGTGTCAAATTCACAATTTTTAAATTTATGTTAGTCTATTTACAAAAAATTACAAATCAAGTAAAATTAATGTTGTTGCCTTGGTTTGATGCATGTGGGGGGGAACCATCAACTTCGATTTGTTTATTTATGTGTCTTGAAGTTGTTGCTTGGGGAGCCATGGCTCTATCAAAGGTCATTGCAACACTTGGATATAACATCATTATCACAATTTTTCAAGTTCCTCTTGGTGTGGAAGCAACACATGTTCATATGCACGTTCACCAATAATTGAATATAGAAGCATGGTGAATAACTATAGTGTTAACCAATCTTCCAAATTTTCTATCTTTTTCAAGGTCACAAAAACCATATCTACCATGGCCTTTGCTTGAGGTCAAAAAACATAGTCTTGCAACTTCCATGCCTTTTGTTCCTCCTTTGCCACTTTTGACCCACTTGTTCGAAACCTATGTTTATTCATAAAAGAATGTAATTCGTCCAAAACCTCCACATCAATGGACTCATCTCCTGTTACTTGCAAATTTTGAGTGAGTGCACATTTCATTGGAGGAGACTTCTTGCTCTCTTCCTTGCTCCTAGGCACATATTTCAAAATCAATCAATAGTGATGAAACAAAAATTGTGTTTCCTTAAGGTGCTTCACTTTATACAATTGAAGCACCTTCTATAATGGATCCTCAAGCATAGTCCCATTCTTGTTCAATGCCAAGACCATATACTCCAACAAACTTGGCCATATCGTGTTTGAGATCATGCAATTTAATATGCCATATAATTGGTACATGGATGTCCAATTAGGAAAAGACACATCACCAAGTCAACCCATAAAGTTGTTTATGGGTGGTGAGACCATAAAACATAAATGTGGCATGGTGTACATTATAGTCAATCTTTAAGGAACCAACTTCCATGTTTTTGGGGTGAAATCTTGCCAAAAAATGAAATTAATTTTTTAAAAATAGGTGATCTTGGAGGTTTTCACTTGTTAGAAGTGAGAATTTTTTTTTTCCATATTAATATACTTGGTTTTCATTACGTAACCAAAAATAATGAAGGATGATTAAATTTTGTTACTTTATTTTTGGTTTATAGCCAAATGTGGCTAAATCTTCTTAGGGACAATCACCATGTTTTCTACATCTTCCTATAGATTATCATGATTTTGCCCACAAACAAAAAGTCCTAAAAAAATCATTGGGACTCCCTTTTCTCTAGCTACATTGTACATTGTAAAAGATTTTGGTTTACACCATGCAATAGGTCAATTTATGAGATCTTGCAAAATCACAAGGTGCAATATATTTGTAAAGTTTAAGTGTTATTTGTTTATGGTCATGCACTATGTAAGGACATAATAAATTGAAAATAAACATATGTTAACAATGAGCATTGCACATTGCATTTCCAATAACAACTAGTTAAGGTTTTACAACCTCCTTCATTTGTTCTTTACTTTCTAGTTTGAAATTTGGATCTGTATGAGGGGCCAACAAATTTTTTCCACTATTATGTGCTCATTGGACTTGAGCTTGTAAAGTTAATCTTTTGTTTGTTTAGTTACATGGTTTGTAATAGAATTTTTGTTGATTATAGTTATATTCTCTTGTGATACTGCCACTACTACTCTTGCTTGCTTACAACTTCAAATATTTATTTTCCTCCAAGAACCTTGTTATGGGTGGTCCTTTTATCATTCCTACTTGTGATGTAACATTTTCATCTCATGGTATTGTTCCATCATCTCTTCACTTGTACTTTTATTATGTTTATCCTTCAAATTTAAATTATAATGAAAATGTTGTTATGTCCTTGAATGAATAATCCCACAACCTTAAAGATAATTTGCCCAACCCATCCAAAGTAAGAGTTATGAAGTAGAAATATGATGCCACTACAAAATTCTTAAAGAAAAATGGGGAACAAAACTCCCATGGGGTGAATTGTTTATAAGGGAAAATGGAAGTTTCACATTGTAAAGTGTAAGATTTGTGGAAGGTAAGGACAAATTACTTGCTCATAAGTGGTACTTTTTTTTGTAAGCATGTAGGTTATAAGAAGGCTAATGGGAATATGGGGTCTAATGTGAAAGAAAAACTTTGTATTATTCCAAAGTGTGTAAGCATGCCAAGAACCAAAAAACCTTTGCTTCATGCAAGTGGGAGAATGTTGGTGTATGATTGGCACATGGGGTGGTGGGAAAAAACAAGGAAAGTTGTTCAATTTGCAATTTTCCTTCATTTGATGTAATAGGGTCATCTAATGCTAAAATATGAATCATTGGGCCAAATATGGGCCAAATTGGAACATTATATGGCCCATTGCACCAATTTTACAAATGCAAACCTTACCATGTTTGTCTTCAAGGTCATTTGCCTTGAAAATCTATTACAAACCATGCACAACTACTTTGCACATTCACCTAAGGAGCATTTGAAGTTTACAAAATTCATTGAAATCTTTGAAACAAAGGGCAACAAAATTCTCTAAAATGTGAAAACAAGGTAGATTTTGATGTTGAGTCATGTTAAAAGATTGATGGCAAAAATACATAATGCTTTTGGTGAAGATGGTGTTAGACAACCTTACAAACTAACAAGCAAAAATGAATTACAAACATCTATGTGACCTTCAATTTTTGTTGGAATTTGGTTGTATTTTACCTTTGCTAAATATGCATGTTTTCATTAAGTTCGCAAAAATGAAAGATGTGTTTGTGTGCAACCTTGTGGATGCTATCAAGGTTTACTATGGTGATTTATACAACATGTATTGTGGATAATCTTCCACCTGTACTATAAACCTTTTCTAAACCTTCAAGTCATTGCTTCAGTGCAAGCACGAAACATCCAAATGAAATCAGTATTTGATATTAATTTTCAAGTTCAACATGTGGCATTGAAGGAAATGGCCAACATATATGAGTAATGCATAAAGATTTGGAGACCATGATGCATACTTTTGTCATTAAATATGTATTTGCAATTGTGGAATCATTAGTGAAAAACCAATGCAAAAGTAAATCCTTGGAACTCTCCTTTTGCATTATTTTGTTTGTGTAATTTTGTGTTTTGTAGGTCATGGGTTACATAAATTTTGATTCAAGAATTGTAATAAGGTTTCCACCATTTTTTCTTTTCAATTTATGTTTTCATTTTAAATGTAATTATGTGGTTTTGTGGGTGTTTTGGCAAAGGTTATATAAACTTTGATTTGAGAATTAGAAACAAGGTTTTCAACACATGGTGTCATGGATGTGCTTGGGCTTGTGTATCCCCAATATTTTTTGTAACTAAAACGAGATGTCTTTCCCAAAATGCCTCAAAAATGGCAAAACCCAACTTGTGGATGGGGTGGAGACCTTTGTGTTTGAAAACTTGAATGTTAATGACCTTGATAGCCAACAAGGCATGTTCCAACTTGACAATGAAGTCAATTGTAATAACATGCATGGCTTCACCTTTTAACATCAATCCTTTCACTAGAATGTGGCATTTGGTAACAACATTTCAAGTACCTGTTTGCAACTTCCCTAAATATGTGATATTGGCTAAATTGGTTATGGTGGAGAAGAGGCAATGTGGAAGCCGAAAGGTGCTATTCTACATTGGCTTTTATGAAGTCAAAATTTTGCAACATGCTCACTACCTACCTACCATTTGTTCTACGTATAGTTCCACACTCTACAAAATTTCCCATATGTAAAATGCATTGAGCAATGGAGAGGAACACAACAACAATATTGTTATGATGGTTAAGCATAATGCTTTGTGTAATTATTGGGTCAATTTTTGCATAGGTAGAAACGTGTTGGCTTTTGTGTTTATTTCTGGTCAATTCAATGGTCGTTTTACAAACCAAACATCTTCCTTTTTATGATATTGACACATTCCACCCAATTGTCAAAATTCCATGCTTATAATATCTTTTCTTTCCATGTCTTCTGGAAGTTGTAAATGTATGTTAACTTGGATTGATTTTGTAAGTCATGCATGTAGAAATGGCCAATTTAAAGGGTTCAAGTCCCCATAAGTGCTTGTGTTTGCTAGTGCATGTTCATACGTTGTTTGTGCCTTTTGTTTAAGTTTGCATGCAAGTTTTATTGTGTGTGTAGAATGCACTTCATAATCCTTACTCACATGCCCTAAACTATATAATTTGGAACAAGCCAAATGCCGACAAAATAATTTCATAGGTCACCTTAAAAACTCTAAATGTAAAAAAAGATGGGCAAAAACCTCTAACCGATTTCCAAGTGTAGTCAGATTTTTTCACCTCTAAAGTTGGCAAAGGGGCTGGAATTTTCACTTTCAAATTTTAAGTGGTAGCCATGTAAAGATTAAAAAAGTTACCAGTGGGTCCACTCTCAACACATCTTAGTTTTAGCCAGTTCAGCACCCCATGCCCTTCAGCTGTGGCCTCACAGGCACTGGATCTGATAGTACAAGGGCAGCTCAAAATATTATATCTGTCAAATATAATTAATTAATTATGAATATTCCAAAATGGTCTTTATTATTATTATCCTTCATAATAAAATTTTCCCCTTTGAACTAAATTTTTTTTTTTTAGTTTTTTTAAAGAAAATTTAACACTTCCACAAATAATATAATTAGTGTAGGTAGTACCTACTAGGCAGGAGGTACTCACACACCGAGAATTGGAACAGGCCCTTACCGAATCAAACGTCAGAGGCAAGGGGGGTGGAGGTAGGTAGGTAGGTAGGTAGAGAGTCCGTAGCTTAAGGCTGGCAGGCAGGTCCTATCACAACCACAAGTAGGGTTTTTTGGGGCCTATTTCCTCAAGTAGGTCCACTGGCAAGGATCCCCAGCATTAATTAGCATTAAATGGCAATTGTCCTAGGTGGGCTGTAGCAGTTTTACAAATCTGCTACTACAAGTGCCAACATAGGAAGTGCCTAGGTTTAGATGTGGCTAATTTAATCATTTTTATTTTTAAAAATGAGCAAAATTTTCACTAAAAAACGCAAAATTTTCATGTTTTCTTTTCATTTTCAGAAAAAAATTCACCAAGTTGAATTTTTTTTCCACAAGAATAAAAAAAACACTGCTTACAACCAGTGCTTACAACCAGTGTTCTATGGCTCTTTACCTTTTTTCTCTTCTTTTTCCCCTTTTCTGGTGGCTCTCGCCATTTATGAATAACCTTAGATTCCACCTCTGAACAATAAATTTATTTTTTCCCTGTTTTACAAAGACATAGCTAACTATATATTTTCAGTGTAGTCAGACATCTTGTTACATAGTGAAAAAATTCATCTGATTCTTGCATGGGTGTTATGATTTTTGTAAAGCCCCACTTCCAGTTCTTCTCACTATGCAATCATGGTCTTTACACACATTAAAGCCCTCGGGTGAAATCTGAATTTGAGATCCTCCCGAGTATGAGCCCCCAGAGGATCTCAAATCTGGAAGGGTCTGCTGATAGAACCCTTCTCCTATACATTTTCACACATTAATAATAAAACTGGGAGTCATGTTACAGGTCTGGTTCTTCAAAAGAGTTCCAGTTTGGATCTTCAATTCCAGTTTTAAAGATGGGAATTGGTTCAAATTCAGTCTCACTATAACTAAAACGGGCAGTTCTTAGAGCATCTCCAGTGGTGCTCTGTATGTGATCCTGCACAGTAAAATTGGATGAACGAAATCTTAACATATGCCGGTTTGACTCAGGAAAATGGTTTTGGCTCAGAACAATTGCACAGGCTGCTGTGGCTGGTGAAAGGCGCAGCAGCGCTGTGCAACTGCAGAAAAGAGTGTAGTAAATATGATCTAACTGCTGCCGGTGTTTCTGAATGGCCCATCATAATGATTGGTCCAGGTGGTTTGCTATTAGTAGTCCCCCACCACCTATTTGCTGTCCCAGTTTCAGTTTTATTGGTGGGGTTGTGAAAGAGTACATAACTAAACTTGGATGTGAAAAATATTTTCGCAGGGTCACATACTGAGCACCGCTGGAGATGCTCTTAGTCTTACCCGCCTAAGCTAGTTCCCGGCCAACAACACTGCTTACAGTCTGCATCCCCACTACGACAGCAGATCCACAACCACATCCATAGCAGATCCAAGCGCGCTTTACAATTGCAGTGAACTATCTGCAGAGGCATGGCAGCAGCTGTAGGTCTGGGTTTTAGAGAGGTGTGCAGCATCATCAGCGACTAGCTTTTTGAACAGCCTAGTGCAGGACCTACAAGATAAATCTCTTTTTTTTCTTTCTGTTTTTTCCTGTGACACCCAACAGATACTTCATTTCTCTGTGGGGGTATGAAAGGAGAAAAAAAGAGTTTCGTAGTGTCAATCGTGAGCATTTGACAATAATTAAGCATGTTTGAAAAGCTTAATTATGACATTACTCAACAACAGCTGGCCCAGTCATGTAGCAGAAGTTAGTACTCTGCAGGAGGCCGGTTTGGAGTTTTGACAGTAGCTAGGAGCTGCTCGAGCTAGCTGGGGTGTCTCAGTAACCAATTAGGTCGACCAGAAGTCGCTGGAGGGTTAGCAGAAGGGGAGTCTGCAGGCCTTGGTTGGATTGAGAACTCGGAAAGCCAGTGGCTGGATATTTTAACTCTAATGAGAGTGGGTTTTATGAACAAAATTTCCAGAGTTCCAGTTCTTCATCGGGAATTATGCTCCTTCATAGGGAATTTACATGTCTCTGTTGAGCCTTCATCAGCCACATCTCATGAGTGGTGACCGGGCGGAGCAGGTCGAAGACTAGTACTGGGTGATGATGGGGTAGGAACTTCGATGACGGGAGTTGCGGAGTCAGTTCCAGTTCATGGTGGTAGTGGTACAGGAGCATGATCTGTTGCCGGGGCAGGATCAACCTAAATCAATCAGGGCGCTTAGCTAGTTAGAGTAAGAAGCTCAGAAGCGGCGAGACTAGGACACGTTCGGTCAGTACCTGCGCAAACATTGATCGACTCGACTGCCGCTGCTGAGATTTACCGACGCACATGTGCTCCACTCGGTGAGATTCTTGGACCAGTTTGGTAAGACGAAGGTCCATCTCCCAACGTGCCCCAGCTACTTCGGCATTCTGCATCGATTTCTCTAGCCTTCTTGTCCATGCCCGCTTCCCCAAAGCATGGGCTCCCTCGATGCACTCATAGGGAGAGAGACTGCTGCATTCAAGAAGAACGGGCGAGAAGCAGGAGCCAAACCCCTTCGAAGTTTGGAGCTCAGACTGAGTCTAACATTCCTCTCTCACTGGACTGACAAGACAATTTTTTAAAAATACCACCACTTAAACAAAAAAATCCAAAGTTGGGCTGTAGAGATCCTTTCATGAAGATGATAAACACCCACAAGCTAAATCTACATCCCACAAAAGATCTTGTTGAATTTTACAGCCTTCTGGCATGAAACTGCATCAGAAAAATAGTAGATGAAGATTTAACCTAATGAATGAAGGGCAGAAAGAGATGCTGACAGGTAGAAAGTGCCAAAACTCTGGTTGGTTGGCAATCACGTGAAGCATGAAAGCTTACTCAAGTGTTACTGTCGTTGTGTTGTAAGTGATTTTTTTTTGTTTGTTGTTTTTCATGAAGAAGTTTGCTGATGGTGTTTATGTTTTTGTTTGTTCATGTTTCATAAGGTAGATTTTTTGTTTGTAAGTGTGTCATGTTTGTCAAAGGCAATTTATGACGTGAAGGAGGATTTAAGCAAATGCAGATTGCTGGAAAAGCTAAGCACATTTTCTTTGCGTGTTGGTATTTTGAAAAAGCTAAGCACATTTTCTTTCTAACCTTAGAGCAGTCTAGTTTTCTTTTGGTAATAATGTTTTCCTGCATGGATGTTCAAAAAAATTCAAGAGTTTTTCATTGCATATGGAGAATTGGGTTAGTAGACACATAGAGTTAGGTAGATATTTCATGATAGAGGCACATTGGGAAATGATGAAAGTCTTTAAGGGGTTTGGAATTTGGCCTGAAGTTGTTTCTTAGCCTCAAGCTAAATAAATATATAGTTGAGGTTAGATCTAAATCATAAAAAGCTGATAGTTGGAAATCTGTTCACAGATTTAGGAAAGCTTTCTTGAAGGGCAAGGTTTGGGGATAAAATATTCTAAGAGCAGAGCAATAATAATCTCGTCTATCATTGGTCGCTGTTGAACATGATGGCATTTGAACACTATAACACCAGTCCGACACAAAGACAAGCTGCTTTGCAAGTTCAAAAATTGAGCCCCAACCAACCAACCAACCGCCAAAGAGGTGGGGCAGGGGTGTTCATGATCCCCAAGGATGGCACAGTTTGGGGAAATCCTTAGTGGGAGCCAAGTGTAAAGAGAGGTTTTAGTGTCTGTCACACAGTGCATGTAACCCCGGAAAACTCTTCAATTTAGAGTCAAAACTGAGCAAAAGCCTGGATTGATCAGTAACACTTTAGGCTACCTATTGGCTGTGTCTGCAAGGGACAGACTACAGAAAATTGTAGTAGTAGAGTTCATATGGTCCCGCATTATAAGAACATTTCCTAATTTTACTGTTGATGGTTTGGAAGGAAATGGTCAGTTCTCTTACAGACACAAATCTCTTGCAAAATCTAGAAGTGTTCACATGCGCACCAAGACACATGCGCGCAGAGGCATTAGACAACTAGCTGCTTGTTAGTCAAACTAGGTACCAAGTTCGGTGGAATGCTGTTGTCGGTTAGGGTAAAAGCCCTGGCAACAAAGCAAAATGCAAACCAAGGGCAGAGAGACCAAGCTCGGCTGGTGTAATGCCCTATTGCCGGGGGGCCTTAACCCAGGCGTAAGATGCAATACAACCCTCCTCTCCTGCCATACTCCTGTCGATGCTCTGGGAATTACATTTCTTTATGATTTCTTGGTGAACTGGGAAATGAAACCGGCTGCTGCGAAGTGTTTTATGTGTAGGGTGGTAAAGCCATTGGGAGCAAATCATTTCCGCCCTTCACCCAAGGTGCCAGCCAGGGTAAAAGGCCATGGGGAAGCAAAAGAAGACTGGGGCCCTTTGCCCAAAGTCCAGGGCTTTATAATCAATCCAGTGTTAAGACCTCAAGGCTCTCTCATCATTATGGTTATGGAAGAACTCACATGTGGGCATTTCACAACTGAAATGCACCCGTGCTGCTGCTGCCAAAGGGTCATTAGGGTAAAGTTCACAAGTCTAGTATAGTAGTGTCCCATATGCATACAACTTTAATGAAGTTGGGCAAAAAGAACTTTTTTGCACGTTTTAAATTCCAGGCCAGAATTTGCACCAAAACACAAACGTACAAGTCACATCCCTGCGCCAATTAGCTGGCGAACTGATTCTGCCCCCCGGGGGCGGAATCTGGAGTACCAATCAGCACGTCGTAACAGGCTCTGAGCATCGATCTGTCTGTCAGCCACTCCGCCAACTGTGAGATTCCTGAAATCACTGACTGATTCCGGAGTTGGAACTGGTGGTGGACCTGACTTTTCCACACATTTCCATGTGATTCTGATGAGGAGGAGGAGTAAGTAACAGATTTTTTGCTCCCTTCCCAAAAACTCAACCCACCCAGTGCCCACCCCCACACAAGTAGCAAAATTATTAACCCCCGGCCCCTTCTAACTAACACTGGGGGTTTGGTAACTCGGTTTCTTCTTGTGTTTTAGTTTCCTTGCGCGTAATTTTTTACTAATAATACTGACGTCTGGCTAGCATGGGGGCCAGGGTGGTGGGTACCTTCACCTTCTAATTGTGTGATTAGTGGCCAAATTAAACCCAAGAAATATGAGATTTGGACCCTTATTTAGTCTAAACATGGGATATTCCTGAGTACTAGGGGCACTTATTCATCCTACCTGAAAAAAAAGAAAAAAAAAAAGGTAGGTCCCTTCGCTCCATGGCCTGACTTCTCATTGGTTGCATGGTAATACTGTTCCTAAAATTGGCTGCCACTATTTTTGGCCTGGACTAATAGCCTTACCTAAGAACACCCTACCTATTCGCTTCTATTAATTAGTGAGGGGGTGCACCCATAGTAAGTTTTTTTTTTTTTCTTTCCCTCATTCAGATGGAGCCATTTTGATTGGCCCATCACCAATATTTTGAGAACACAGGCAAACTCCCCAACATAAAAAGCCTAAATATGCTTCCCTCCCCAAAATAAAAGCACACATTGTCCTGCTTCCTGCCCAGCCACCCCCTCCCCCCTTTACAACTTTTATGTCTTGAACTATGGATGATCACCTTCCTTGGGGCTTGGCTATGGAATCATCACCTTCCTTCGCGTGGTGCTTTGCTATGCATAAAGTCCATGGGTAAATAGGAGCTTTGCCATGAATTTATCTACCATCTTCCTTTGCATGGTGCTTTGCTATCTATGCCCATGGGTATGGGACAAACATCCCCAACAGGGGGCTTCATCATCTTCCTTACCCTGGTGCTTTGCTATGTAGAAAGCCCATGGCTATGGAACATTTCCAAATAGGGTCTGGGGTTAGATGTCCCAATTAGGATTGGAAGCTAGTCTACCACCTCATCCTAGCTAGGGCCCTTAATTCTTGTTTTGAGAATGCACTGTGACCCTCCTCCCCTAGTGGGCTTTACCCCAGGATCCCAGAGGGAAAAAAGAAACTGGTGATGACAAGTAGAAAGAGTGGGGGGGAGGAGGGGTTGGTTCTTCAGGAACTCATCATTCTTTCTTGCTGTAAGAAAGAAAAGCAATGCTTCTTGTGAATGTTTCTATGCAGCATTGCCACGCACAGTTAGTGTGGTCAGTGCCAAGAAGTGAGAAACCATGAACAAAATACAAGATAAACAAAGAAGCATAGGAGTTGGCGTTCTGTGAGGAACCATGGACAAACACAAGAGATAAACACAGAAGCATAGGAGCTGGTTCCGTGAGAAAAACCATGAACAAAAACAACAAAAGATAAACAAAGAAGCATAGGAGTTAAGTCCTGTGAGAAACCATGAACAAACACAACAAGAGATAAACAAAGAAGCATAGGAGTTGGTTCTGTGAGAAAAACCATGAACAAAAACAACAAAAGATAAACAAAGAAGCATAGGAGTTGGTCCTGTGAGAAACCATGAACAAAAAAACAACAAGAGATAAACAAAGAAGCACAGGAGTTGATCCTGTGAGAAACCATGAACAAAAACAACAAGAGATAAACAAAGAAGCATAGGGGTTAGTTCTGTGACAAACCATGATCAAAAGCAACAAGAGATAATAAACAAAGAAGCTAGTTATTCAGCATTTATTAACGGAATTTTGCTGCTCTGGTGGAAGGATCTTGTCTTTTCTTTGAGAGAGGAGATGCATTTTTGCATTGGAATTCGGGAAAGAGACAACATGAACAAGAATGGGGTCAACAGTACTGGACCATGCTTTGCTCTTTAGCTTGTTCTCGCCATTTTCGTCCTCCCACCGAGCCCCAACCAGAAACCAGAACCTTAAACAAAACATCCATAAATCTTTTCACGAAGCAATGAACCCCAAGCACCATAATGAACGACTCCTACCTCCCCTCTTGGGTTTCAACGACGACAATGCCATGGACCATACTATGAAGACAATGAAGAACAGGGGATATCTAACGATTGGCAATGAGACATGGACAGTAGAAAACGAGATTCTAGAACATGGATCTTGTCGTCATAAAGTACTCGGTTTCAAGAACAAGCCAACAGGAATGCAATAGGAGTACCACGGTCGCCTTCTCAAGACAAAGACAGACATTCAGCGGCAAGCCAGAAAGAAAAAGCAGGAGGAGTTAAAGAAAACGCATGAAGCAATGGAGCGGGGAAGAACACCAACCAACCAGCCTTTCTGTTGCCAATCTGTGTTCTGCCAAATATTTTTTTTGTCTTATTAAAAGAAGGAGCCACAACAAGCACAGAATGGTGCACGATGTATAAAGAGCTATTGCGGACAAAAATCTGTACACAATGAATAACTTTTTTACTGCAGATCTAGGGAGTAAGCAAAACCGCGGCGAACGAACGACATCGGAAAACTGACACAACTTTTTTTATGGGTTTCTTCTACTGAAGAAGAAGAAGAAGAGAAGTCAGTCAATCAATCCCCGCGTGGAAGCAGCATCATCGCTGCCACAAGAAAGCCAAACTCTTGAGAAGAACGAACACCAACGAGCTCCCTGTTCTTCCTCCAGGTACCACTGTTATCGCTGTTTGGTCTTTCTTGACAAAAGCCTGAACAATGCCGCAGACCGGAAGCAGCAACAGCCAGCCAGCCAGCCAGCGGCGGGCCAACCACATTATTCCACAACCTATCGTCTTTCCCGAACGTTTAGAAAATACCTCCTCCTCCTTATCTCCTTCCCCCTCCGTCTGCTTTACCACCATACTTGGCAATCGACATCAGTCAAGGGCGGGCGGGCGCTACAAGCCCAGAATCGGTAATAGCTCTCTGTTGTTCTTCTCCCCTGCTGTCGCCAGTACGTAAAATAACAGCAAAAAAAAAATCGAAATCCCCAAACCGCAAATCCGTTTTCCAACAGTAGCACCACCTTTTCTAGGACCACATCGCCCGTCCGTCCGTCCATCTGCAACCTCCACACCTCCACACACACACACACAAAACTCCTCTTCACAACCAAGCGAATCCTGCAACGAAAGCCATAGCACTGACCACCAATCCCGCCACTACCGATGCCTGAGAACTGCTGCCCGGCGCATTTCCTGTGCTCGGAGCAGGACTCGGCGCCTCCGCCGCCATTACCATATGACACTGCATGATCAGTGCGACGGCTACAACCATCATTACAGCAGCGACTGCACTCTTGTTGCAGGCCATTTCTTCTTACAAAGCTTTCCGAAAGCTTGAGAAAGAAAAAAGAACTCTTGAGACAAACACAGCTACCGCTCAAATCCTGTGAGCGAAAACAGAAGGGAAAAAAAAAAAACCACAAAAAACTGTGATTGCGTCTTCAGCCAACGCCCAAGATTCAGTACAAGATGCAGACGACAGTGCAATGAACAGCGAACGAGAATGCGAAGGAGAAGAAGGAGAAGCCGAGGAACAGCGACGAAGGCGAGAGAAGACGAGAGGGAAGGAAGACGAAGAGCTCCCTTTATCACTGCCTTCTGGGCACCGTCCGGCAGACGATCCACGATGCGTCCGCCGGACGTTTCCAGGAACCCATGGGCGGGCGAGCTTACCGTCGCCGGCTGTCCCGGGAGATGCGGTCGGTAGGACTGACTGACTGGCGACTGGCAGGCCGGTTGCTTTTCCTCCACGGTTACAAGGCGCGTAACCCAGGCTAGCGCTGCACTCCGCAGCGTACTACCGCTAACTTCCTTCTGGGGCGGTTATAGACCGGGTGGGCGTTCTGCTAACCGTTCTGTTAACAAAGAGCCAAAACCGTCCAGGGCCGTTCCCGCGGATAGAATCCACCCTCTCTTTTTTCTTTTCTTTTCCTTTTAATAATAAATTCTATCCTATTTATTTTATTTTCAATCACAAGCCAAGTTTTATTGGGCCCTAAAGACCTGCAGCAATTTATTTGTTTTAGTTTTACTATAGCCTATGATCACCTTCCACATTAATAAAAAAAAAATGATTTTTTTTCCAAAAAAATATTTGTTTTTTATAATTCCAAATTATTTAACGTTTCATGATTTACAACAGTCTACTATTATTAGGATATTTCCATCATACCAGTTAGTGAAATTATTCAGATCATAGCTGACACTTATTATGAAGGTTTTTTCACACCTCAACTTCATGTTTCCACAAAGAAATTTAAGGATTATTTAATGACAAAATCGACCCTCGGATTATTTACTTTTTAGAGAAAATTTCAGCATTTCTAAAATAATAATGTTTTGTGTCTAAACTACCAAGTGTGTGTGTGTGTATATTATCATATATTGTAAAGGACGTCGGGATGAGAAATGAAGCTTCCCCTGAATCCGTCCATCCCGTCAGCTTTGGTTTTTCTTTTGCGTTGCCAGCTACAGATTGTGCAGCTGGTGGGTGTCTTTTCTTTGTGTGGGAGGTGGCCCTCTAGGTTAGAGAGAATAAATACTAGACACAACAACAAATCATTAAGAGATGAGTGGGCAGCATTGCCTTGTCAAACTTGTTCTTCAAGGATGTGAACTATGAACAACAACAACAACAACTGGCTTTGCCAATGAATTATTGGGAGCATGTGGGGGGCCAAATTAGGGCTTAATGTGACCCAGCACCCACCAGTGCACCATCCATTGAAACCCGATATGGATGAATGAACCACCCACCAGTTGTGGATGAATCACAAACTGAGTTCCACCTATCCCGTAAACCCTCCTACTTCCACCCTCCTACTTCACTGGCTACACAAGTGGGTAAGTATTGTAGTTAAGTAGGCATGGAATGTAGGTTGTTACTATGTAAATATCTAATTGGGTAAAAGGCGCATGGTGGGCTGCTAGGTAAGTAGATGCATGTGGATGGATAATATCAATGTTGGTTGGTTATTTAAATTTTTTTTTCATAACAATATATAAGGTATGTTTTTTTTTTTAAAAATAAAAATTTAGGTTATGCTTAGGTTATCATTATCAATATCAATCAAAAAATTGGGTGTGAGTTAAGTTATCAATCTTTTTTTGGTAATAACCATTGATTATGTGTAAGAGCAAGTTTTTTTTTAATACTGAGTTGATTGATAACCACTGGTTACACACTGATTACAGTGTTTTTTTTAAAATTTAAAATCTGTTTTTTAAAATTTTCTATCAGAAAGATGTTTAGTGTTTTAGGATTGATAACCTACCTAGATGATAACCAAGTCATCTGACTATGGTAGGTTACTAACAACCTACCTGATAACCGACTTGATAACTGGGGGGAAAACTCAATAACTATCCAACACGGGTTAATATACACTATAGCTGACCGTGGTTAGCTATGGCACAAGAATGCAACCAGAAAGTGTGTTTCTTGTCCACACACCATCATCCATCCTGTTTGGTGCACTGGTGGGTGCTGGTTCACTCTGGCCCCAAAGCAGAGAGGTTAAAATCTATGATAGCAAATTGAGAGTCCAAAGGAAGGGAGCTCTTTTGCAGTGGAATTCAGTCCACATTCATTCATGGAATTGATCACTACAGCTGTGTCTTTGTCCATTGCATGGTCTGTTGCTTAACTACTCATTGGGTGGAGAAGAAGACTCTGCTCTCTCTCCCTCTCTCACTCTCTCTCACTCTCTCTCTCTCTCTCTTTTGAACTGCATCATAACTTATGGGAACAGAGCCAAGTTGGCAATGCTAATTGGTTTAGAAAAAGATGGAAAAGTAAGATTTGAAAAGATTTGAAAAGAGTTGAGATTTGGAGGATTGAAGTGTGTTTTTTGAAAATGGGAAATGAGAGATTGTATGTATGTTTGTCCAAATATGCATTTGGGGAACACCATTCTGCCTCAACAAAATGAATACATAAGCAAAAAAGGGAAATCTTTTAGATCATATCATGATTCTTAACTAACCATATCATGATATTCATAAAGCACTTGGAGAAAATTCTTAGTGTATTTGGCAGGTACCTTATATCCATGAATATCCTTCCCTCCTGTGAAAGAAGAGGTAAATTATGCCTACTCTTTTATGATTTACAAGTGGGAGCAAAATTATTCCTACTTATAGTTGTAAGATCTGTCGCACTCATAAGGAGTAGGTATGTGAAAGAACCGTATCCCACACACCTTGTGATTTATACCTAAGGGTAGGCATTGCTGTCAAGGCACTAACTACTACACCTTGATAACCAAAGGCAGAGCCCAAGGTCTAAGGCATAATGCCCTAACAGCACCTCCTTTCCAAGCATAACAACAAAGGAGGTGAGGTCTAAGCTGGCTGAGATGAGCTGAGAGTTCACTCACATTAATGGCTGAGGTTCCATCCCAGCAAAATGGTCAAGCTCTAGGGAGCTTATGTGAAATCTCCCCATGATAACTTGGAGCTGGAAACTGTGCTCATGAAGGTCCCAAGATTTTCACTGCAATTTTCAGCCAAGGTTGTTCCTTGGTTGGTACCTATGTTTCGGTTCATGGCGACCTTCACCTCATGCTTTAAAATGGGTAAAGCTCACAGATGGGGGGGTCTGGCCCAGTTATTTTGAGAATTGCCCATACGCTGGGGGGCTTTACCTTACACTTCACTGTTCAAGTCCCCACTGCCTCTGCAATTGACAGGATTTTCTGGGTATTTTGAGCTTGGTTATTTTTCTTTTGCAACAGGACAGGAGCTTACTCTCAGAGGTGCTGTTCTAAAATCAAACCCACACTACCCAAATTCTGCACTCTTCAATAGGATTTGGAGAAATGGTCTGACACACAATAGAAGAGAAGGCAGCGTGTGCTCATATAGAATGCCCAACTAAAACAGAAGAAATGTTTTAAAGAAAAATTTGCGAGGTGGTGCCAAGTTTGAATTTGACATCGAGTAGGTGCACTTACATTGAGCTTTTAGGGGGGGTCACAAGTTACAACTCCATTCTATCATCATCTCATGTGTACAACTGTGGGTCATCATACTGAACTAGCAATGATCATGCTTGGTGTACTTCAAGCATGGAATTGAGAATGGCTTCAGTGAATGTCTGGAGTCTTGCACCCCACCACCAACACCTCCAACAAAAAGAAAATTCACTAAGCTGTACATCCTGCAGCTGTGAGAGAGCTGGATGTCTCTGTTGCATCTCCACTTGGCAACCAAGAGGATGCAGCATCAAGCCCTACAGCGTTGTTTTCAGGAATGTCTTTATGTAGCACCTAGTGGTAATCATCAATCCGAAGATGTAGGAAAATGGCGATCACCCTAAGAAGATTTAGCCAAATCTGGCTATAAACCAGATCTGAAATAGAAATCTTTAATCAACCTTCTATATTTATGGCTACACAATGAAAACCAAACAAAAGAATCTGACAATTTTTACTTTTCTTTTTTCCTCACTTGAAAACCTCCAAAATTCTTTTTTCATAATGTGACTAATATTAATTAGTTGTGAGGACCCCAAAGTTCTTTTTTTATTCCCTTTTCTGATGGGCATCTTTGATCGGCCCATCACAAAAGACTCAATCAAGATTTGTATAGTCCGAAAATAAATAAATATATTGTAGTTTCCTCCTTTCAGTTCAGGCTTGCTTATATTGTTGGTTACACGGGCAGAACTTAGGGCAAAAGGATATGGGATAAAGTAAGGTGCTATTGAGGAATATGTTGGGGAACATGTTGGGAACTAGCAGAATGTTTTTGGGAACCCATTGAAAACTTGATGGGAACACATTGGGAACAAAAACCAAATCTCAAACCCCACCCCCTTCTACTCCCCTCCCCTCCCCTCCCCAAAAAAAAAACTAGGCCCCTTGGGTGTATGTTGGATCACCTGGCTGGTTTGCCAAACATATTTCCATGTGTACCTCTGTTCTTTACAATTTTTGGCCTAGGCTAATGGCAGGGGCACAAATTGTGGGACATAGTGGTGTACTTCTTGAGTTAACACTTGAGTTAAAATGTCCCCCTATGCTCCAAACAAATCCTCCTATCGTCCACACCACAATATTGTTGAGGGGCTCAAAATTCCCAACCATGTGATTGGAGAATAAAGACAAAGAGTATTGGAAGGGCTAATAAATAAATTGATGTTTTTAGTACATACATAGATAAAAAGGAGGAGCCAGTGGGGTCTTGTGTGTGTCTTTTGCAAGCATGCCACCCAGCCAGATTCGCCAGACTATGGTACCACCGTGGGGTAGACTGGATACACCTAATTGCCATCCTCTCTGGAGCCTGAACAGTCTGTTATCATCTTTTATAGGCTACTACTCATAGTCAGTGCACAACAATCTCTTGTGTTTGGATAAAGAGAAACCCCAAAAAATTAATTAATTAATTTAAAAACACCGCAGCTGAGTAATAGCCTAGTATCCGACAAACAAAAGAACCCAAATGCGCCCCCCCCTGCTGGCTGCAGGTAGCTTTGCACATTGGCTGGCAGTTTGCAAATGACTTGTTGCACTGACACCCACAAAGTTCACAGGGGGGTTTTCTCACATCCAGGAGAGTTGCATCATCACATATAAGTAACTAACTCATCAGCTAACCAATGGAGCCTTTGGTAGGGGAATGTAGAATTGTACTCCGGCAACAAAAGCAACAAGATTGCACAGCTGCTGCACAGTGTTGATGCGACACATAACTAGTTAGGCTTGTTCTTAATGAAACTTTGGAGAAAAATGAATCAAAAGAGCTGAGAGTGTAATAATGTGAACTAAAGCTGGGCCTGATTAGAGAGACTGAGTGATCTAGATTCACATTTCAGAGCTTGTTTTGGGCTTCACAGATTGATATAGATAGAGTAGTAAGTAATTCCTAACGGCTTTCTCATCAGAGGGAACCAGCAAAAGAGAAGAAGGTTTGCTCTGGCTGACATAACAGTGAAAGAAAGGGTGTTTGTTTGTGTGTGCAAAAAGGGAGGGTTTCTCAAGTGGATACAGCTATTGACTCTGGCATTTTCTCTTTCCCCCAGAACAAAATCATCTGCCTCCTGCCTGCCCAAATACACTGACTGTTCTACAAGTAATAAAGATTCAAACAGGGAACATTGGGCCTTTGTTTAGTTTATCCATGTAGTAAAGACCTGCACCGACTTTTTTCAGTGTAATTGGAGGGTACCTTAACCTCGCATCATTTTTCTTCCACCGTTTGTTTGTTTGTTTGTTTGGAGGGCATTTTGGAAAATGGAATGCAATTTCATTTTTTTTGCTTTTTTCTTCTTCTTCTTCTTTTTTTCGCCTGGGGACCCACTAGGTATCACACAAAAAAAAACAAGGAAAAAAAATTTGACAGGAGGTCTTTATACTCAGTAAAGCCCAAGGCTGTGTGGGCTTTACCAGATTAAGGGCCCACGTGAGTGAGGCGGTCTCACTGTTGGGCTTTGCCAGAACAAGGGCCCATTTGAGGTAGTCTCATTGGTGGGCTTTACCAGAATAAGGGCCCCACATGAGGTTGTGTCATTGGTGGGCTTTACAGGAATATGGGCCCATGTGAGGGGGCAGTCTCATTGGTGGGCTTTACAAGAATAAGGGCCCATGTGAGGAGGCGGTCTCATTGGTGGGCTTTACCAGAATAAGGACTCACATGAGGTGGTGGTCTCATTGGTGGGCTTTACAAAGAATAAGGGCCCATGTGAGGCGATCCTCACACTGGCCCTTACTTTGGTAATAAACCCTAAATATAAGGAGGCGGTATGAAACAAGCACTAACTAAAACAGTGCAGAGAATCAAGGACTTGTTTGAATCTGTGAGCTGTAGTAGTAACACATAAATTGCTTTGCTTCTGTGGGGCGCGCGGTGCTTGCCTGACACCCCAAGTCAGTAAATTTGTCTTTCTCCACATCCTCAATGGCAGCTACAGCTTGCAGGCGCTGGACTGTTGTTCCATGCTTCCGGCCGAACCAAACATCATTTGTGAGCGCTAGCTAGCTATTCTCTCCCTCCTCCGCCCTCCGCCCTCTCACACATGCGTGTGTTTTTTTTTTGTCTATACATTGCGCCTACCCCACCACATGCGGCCACCTTCCTACTACAGCTCTTTCTCTCTGTCGTCCTACTACTACTTACACCAGTTTTGAATCTCTGACACCATTTTGTGCTTGCCGGTGGTGCGGTGGGCCCAATCGATGCACATGGAGGTCAGGTAGGCATCTATAGAAGCTAGCTAGGTAATTCTAAACTTAAAATACCAATTTTTTCCCAATTTTTTTCGAAGAATGGAACAAATTTGACATGAAAAAAAAACACTGGTGACAACCCTCCATGGGATTATGTAGAAAAAGCGAGGAGGATCGTGCATAGGAATATATAGTTGAGCCAAATAATAAATCTGGCTATAAACCAGATATGAAGCACAAATCTTTAATCATTCTTCTTTCTTTTTTTCTGACTACTTAATGAAACCTAAATATAAAAATCTGGAAACCAGGGGGGAAAAACAAATTTCCTTCCCTCTTTCTGGTGATTGAAACCCTCAAAACACTTCTTCATTTTCACTTTTTTGGATTTTTAATTCCACTTTTTTTAAGGCGAAACTTCACCAGTGGACAAAAGACTGACTACTTTGGGTAGTAGTATCATCATCATCATCATCATCACCCACCCTTTCAAATCTGTCTATGCTAGAAGGCCAGTGGACAAGAGACAAGAGAATAAGTATTTTGACCCTACTCTAAGGGTCTGGTGTTAGAAGTGACAGTGGATTCAAGTGAAGAGTCATAGAAAGTGTTTTTCTATGCCAACCCAACCAAGCCAGAGATGCCCAAGAACAGCAGGGACCATCATCATTCCCCCCCTCTTATCCCCCATCATACCTAACATTCTTTACACAAAGAATCTCTCTTTCTCTTCACAAGATGCAAAGCAAATTATTTTTGTCAATTTTTGAAGTAGTTCAGTGGCCACAATGGAGTTGGCCATCTCTAAACTTCCACTCTTGCAGACTTCTTCTTCTTCTTCTACCATTTTCACCTTCGAGTTGAGGTGTTACTACCTTAGTTGCTAGTTGAGATTAAACATTTAACCCTTTACTTGGGCTTTGGTAATAGGGCTGGTGATAGAACTAACTGTACTGGGCTGTAGCATCCCAGTATTGGGCATAATTTTTTTTGTCTGGATTTTTGTGCTTTAACAATCCCTGTCATTTGCTCCTGATTGTAGTGTTTTTATTGCCATAAAGTCCAGGAGGTTTGATGTCAGACATCATGTTTTCTTTCTATTAACAACTGTTAAGCTCTTAACACGAGAAAGAACATCTCCCTTGATTCTTTCCAACCTTTTCGAAGGATTGCCATACTAATAGACATCCTATTTATAAATTTGGTTGTTTTGCAGCTAAGAACTCTGGAACAGGTACAGAGAAGAGAAATGTGACATTATTACCGATACCCATAACCATCCTTTGTGTACATATTCAAGCTCTAGGACAACACTACTACAAGGATAGCAAAAGCAGTTTGGGATATGTGGTAGCCACAAATTAATCAAAAAAAACATCCACCTATCCTATCCACCTATTGCTTTATGTATTCAACAAACCTCATTCTATCTACCTGCAACATGTGGAGAGCACTTTTAGCATCTAGTTGCTGCTCCCTGTACGATTACAAAGCATTTGTGGAGACCTCATCTACATAACTACTCAATCCACCACAATGGTAACAATCCTTTGCAGCACACATGTTCTTGTTCACTATTGCAGACTCAACAAGTACACAGAGAAAGCACACATTTCATTCCATCAACACATAGTACAATAGAGAAGGGCAAGATCTCAGTACCCTTGTTGCTCACTTGTCCCTCCATTCCTTGTGTTTACTCTGACACTAGAACAAGGCTCCAACACACTCTTTCAATCTTGCTATTAGTTGTTGTTTGATGCCATTCCTTTTCACACACACTCAAAGCACCAGCAGAAAAGTTCTAGTGTATCTGGAGGGCATGTTACCAAGTGGATCTTTTCTTCTGCAAAGGATGCGGCATTTTGAAAAGCAAAACACCTGCTCAGATGGGCTTTTTTTCTTTCTTTGTTTTCTTTTTTCCCATGATACTCAGCATGCATCCTCTGGGTATCATGGGGGAAATTGAAGAGAAGTAAAAACAATCTGCCTCAGGCGGGCACTCATTTGGCAACATCCAACTCCTTGGGTGTTACCCTACTCATTTAGCTCTCACTTCTTGGTCCCGCACCCCCTTACACACATAACCCAACCTAATCTACATGGATTGATGGCAGCCCTCACCTCCTACAAAAGTGAAGGCTCCAATTATACAACTCTTCTCCAATCGCTCCCATTAACTTGTGAAAATCCTATTTCAAAGACTAGATGATTAGTGGTCCCTTTCTAATTCACTCCATTAACTTCTCTAAATCATATTTCAAAGACTAGACTAGTGCTCACTTTTTAATTCAACAAACTATTGATTTGTTATGTTCAATTACTTGCTTTTCAGGATGTGACACAAGGTGTTCATTAGCTATCTAATTGAGTTTGTAACATTTAATAGCAAATAGATTAAAAAATCATATGAGCGCTTGTATATGCATTTGACAAATGAATTCCATGGTCACATCTCCCCTTCCAATGTAATATGGAGTGACCCCTTTCCCTTCTTCAAATGAGTCCTTGCCCAAGCAAATAGTCTACTACATATATGTTGCAACCTATATTGCATCACAAAACCGTTTTCCATACCCAGTTGTTTCCTTACCATTATAAGCACAATATTTAATTTCTAAATGGTTTGAGCCATTTTCCAATATCCCTAACCTAGTGAACAACCAATATGTTTGCAAGGGGATTGAACCTTTGTAATCGCCCACATTAAAATCAAACATTTCTAGCTTGACAATGGAATGCCCCAGTGGAATCTCTGAAAGCCGATTATGAACCCCCATTTGTAAATGCCATAAAGATCATAATGATAAACATTGCACCCACATGCCAAGCATCACAACATCTGACAACATGTGAAAGTCTAGACAAGAACATTATATTTCAAAACAAGAATAAACTCCATGGCACTAGTGATACACACCAACATGTAATAGCAAGGTGCAAAACAATATTTATTGATGATATGTGTGAGAACCCAGGTGGTCTACCCAACTTCTCAAGTTGGCTTGCAAAAATGAAGCTTGCCCCAAGTTGGAACATTTTATGATTCAATTTCAACTTGTTCGTAAAAGGTTAGGAAAATCATGCATTATGTAATAAAACTTTTCAAATAAGTTTTTAAGCAAAAGATATTACCAAACTTGGACATGATTTTTCAAATAAATGTGTTTTCAATGTCCTTGGCTCCTTGAGGGTGTCATGACTCTCAATCTCATCACATGGAATGTGATTTGATTGTGATGACATTTTGGGTAACCTTTTGTGTTAATCTCACATTGCATGTAATATTCTCAAATTATTAAGTGAAGTTCTCCCTCTCTTTGCTCACAAATCCCTTGATCTTTTTAACTCATGTTTGGTCCACATCCCATGTTTGTCAACACCTTTTAAATAGATAATAGAATAATCAATGGCAGACAAGTCAAAATAAAACCCATAATCTAATGGTTTAACTTCCAAAAAGGCAAACTAAAATGGACTAGCTAACTCAAGAATACAAGTTGAATCAAAGATGGCCAACCAATGAAAATTGAGTTGGTTATGCATTAATGAAACCTCACATTTGTCAAATAGTAAAACTTATGACATATGATAAAATTCCATTGTAATTGTTTGATATAATGAAACATGATAAGATGCATATCCTATAGGATGTCTTGAAACTATATGCTTATCCCATGAGTAAAATGCAAAGTTTTGGACATAAATTACAAATTACAAGGGCATGTGCACTCTCTTCCTACAATGAACTTTTGGAATTTAATATCAATCATGTGCTTAACATGGGGTTGGAATCATGGTTTTTTTTTTTCAAATTTTATTTTTGTGATACCAAAAATTTGGCAAAGTTCTCCAAATTTTAGCAAAATTAGTCAAATTTACAATAGAAGGAAAAAATTTAAAATTTTCCCAATTTTCTTGGAAAAAAAGTTGGAATCATTCCTTGATTGATTTGCATGTTAAGGGCCACTTTACATGACAATCCAAGGACCAATTTGAAGCAAATTGAACCATGGAATTGGACATTTCATCACATTTTTAATTTTATGGCACAATGAGTGTGCCTAAAAGTATAGGTCCAATTTTAATATTGATCAATTGGTAAAAATGTGGGATTCGTATGTGAGAAGATTAGGTTGACATTTTTTTTTTATAAAAAAATTCACTTCTTTTCATTGTTTCAATGTTTTTTTTTCTCGCTTCTTGCTTCATACTATACATACATAATAAATGAGCATAGGCATAAGATATTGGTGGTTTTAGTTTTTTTCTATGACCATGCATCTAATCATTTCATGAGTGGTTTCACTCTAAGGAACTACTATTGCACAACATTGGAGTATGACGAATGCATTGTTATTTTTTTCAAAGTTTGTCAACATGCCAACAAGAGTCCATAACATATGGAGGTATGAAAAGGTGGTTGAATACATGAAAAATCAACTTTTTGAGAGCTATTCTAAGAAAATGTTTTGTCAACACACAAGGTTGAAATATGATGCATTTTGTGATTTGATTAGGGTTCTAGGTCCAAGTCTTCAAGAAAAAATTACAAGCATGAGATAAAACTTCCATGCAAATGCAAAAGTTAGAATAACAATGGTTTTTATAAGATTGGGTAATAAAAATTGATTACAAAATGTGTAGAAAGGTATATGGCCTTGCACAAAGTATGACATCTATTATAATGAAAGAATATTGTGCAACAATTAGGAAACACTTGAAACCACTGATAATACTTAGTTGGCTAAAAATAAAATCAAAGAAACCATCGCTCCAATTTTGAAAGCATACATGAAATTCCTTACATTTTAGGTGTCATAAATGGTAGTCATCTTCTAGTTATTGCACCTAGAATAAATCCAAAATCATATGATTGTTGGAAAAAAAATTTCCACATTGATTCATGGAGTTGTAAATGCAAAATGTAGTTTTTGTTATTATGACTACAAGTGGTGAGTAATATTCACTGATTGGGTTTTCTTTCCAAAAATAGATTTAGGAGAATCTTTAATGATGCACAAGCTTTTACTTACAAGTTGATAGGAAATGGTGCCAATCCAATCTGGCCATGGTTCTATTCGCCATTCAAAGGAAAAAAAAATGAGATGCCAAGATACAAAACACATTGAAATTTTATACAATCAAAAACAAGGATGTTAATTGAAAGAGCTTTAGGAATGTTAGGAGGAAAGCTTAAAATTTTACTCAAAATAGTAAATATTCCATTACATCATGTGTCAAACTTGGTGATGGTTTGCATATGTTTACATAACATGTGTATTGTTAATTCAAATGGCTTTGATATGGACTAAGCTTTGAAGGCCCAAAAAGAATCACACGAAAAAATAAATTCAACATTTGATAACATTAAAGGAGTTGATATGTTCAAAGTGGTTGAAAAACAAATCAAACAAATGAAGAGGTTATAAAATCCAGGGTTAATGTATGATGATAGGTTTGACATGGAGGCATAAAATATCAAGGTGAAAACGAAAATATGACAACCATTGAAAAAAATTCCAATAAGAAAGAAAAAAAGAAAGCATCAAAAAAATGTTGATAGAAGCTATGACAATTCATGAGCTTTTAACAAAAAACTTATTTGAAATTAATTTTGAAAAAAATAACAATGTTACCTTTTGGGATATATTTAATTTAAAATTAGAGTGTGATAAATGACTCAAAGATCAAATGTTATCTAACACATAGCTTAATGCAAAACAATTCAACAAAAGAATCATTAAGACAATGTTTAAGGAGGGAGTCGCTTGTAAGGCAGCAACAATGGATTTTTGAAATGGAGAATTCATGAGGAAAATTGAAGGCTAAGAGAACCTAGAGTTTGCTAGCAAATAAAATATATGAAGAGACACCCTCAAATTCAATTTGCAACTAAAGGCATGTTTGTACATCCTTTCCAAATGAAAGATATCATAACGATGTTGTAGGAGCTAATTAACCTTGTTATGTATCTACTAGAAAAAAAAATTCAATTTAAGTTCACCGTGTCCATTTACTAATGATCATACGCACATTTCAGGCTATAACATAAAATCAAATACACAAAGTAAGGATTGCCACAATAGCAAACACATCACATCCAATTATCATATGAAAAGAAAAAATGGTTTAGTACTTCCCCTTTTTTTGCCCAAACATAAAATGATGGTTAGCTTTTGATGGCAAGTGTTTACAACAGGGGCTTGCCCTACACAAAATTTCTAAAAGAAATGGGAAGGGCCAAATATGATTCTTACTTTGATGATGCATTGGGTAATTTTGTCACATTGAGGATTGCAAATTATATTGATGCATGGTGGCATGACATTATGTCTTGCAACATGATATTATTGCATGACATGGCATAGGGTGAAGGTGTTAATGTGACCATGACCATGCAATGTATTTATTTTTTCAAATTTGTGTTGTAGCCAAAGTGACAATGATACATAATAATACTTAGGAAAATAAATTATTTAGATTTGGTTATAAACTAAACATGAAAGTTTTTTTTTTTTTAATTCCATATTTTTGTTGCATGCTTGGATCATGTATAGAAATATGGAAAGTGGTCTTAAATTTTGTTGAATTATGGCTATTGAAAATTTCAAAAATGTCATTAATTTACCTTTTTATTTTAATACAATTTTTTGGTTATATGTAGTCAAATTTAAAAAAAGGTTGACATCAATACAATTTTGTTAAAAAACATAATTGTCATTTAATGAAAAAAATGGGTTTTAACCATGGAGATTTTTTTTTTAAAATGTAAATGAGACTAATTTTTCTATAAAAAATGAAAGAAAAAATATTCTAGTTAGGGTTTAAGGTGATGGGGCATCTTTGCCTCTCAACTTGTTTTTATTTTTTTCTATTGCTTAATGTTTCTCGTCACTTCCAATTTGGTTGAACCAAAGGGAAGTGCACGTTGCAATGCCACACACCTTGTTTGTATTCTTTTCTTTTTCACAATATTGAAAAAGTGCATGCGTTGTCCCTTGTTCTTTCCTTTCTTTCGCAACTTTGGGCATTGTGTGTAGGACTTAAGTTTAGTTTGTGTGGTTAGTTGAACATTGCGCAAAGTGTGTGTAATCATGATGATGCATGTTGAAAAAAGTTGTTAATCACAACAAAATCCACACATGTTTAGGGGGTTGGGATTGTTGAAAAGCCCAAGCCATGAAAAGCTACCGATAAAGGTCATGAAAAAGGGTCAATGATGGGAGTCCACTAGAAGAAGGTGCTATCAATTAAGGGTCACAAGGAAAAGTTGATGAGGGGGATTCCAATAAGCAAAAAATGTTGATGCAATAGTCAACAAATAGGATCATCATCTCCAAAAGGTTTTTTTTTTCTTCTGGACCTTTCATGTGTTTACTCATGTGACTAAAAACCCCTTATGGTCACAAAAACATATATATATATATATATATTCCTTCTCAACCCTTCCATCTTTTGGTCACAAGATTTATTTTTATTTTTCTTGACCCCTCTTGTGATTAAAAACCATTTTTTTCCTTCTACTCACACACACACACACACACACACCCCCCCTGCCCTTCACCATTTTTGGTGAATAGTGTTTCTACTTTGGACAATGTGATTGTTGTTGAAACATTTTTTTAGGCTAAGGTAGCATGTAGAAGGAGGCTATGAAAATGTCCTACAAATTAAGATTGAACAAGAGTGTAGCATGATCCAAGGTTGTTGCGGACCTAGTCTAAATGTTTCTAGATAGTTTAGTTAGTTGGGTGATACTCCTATTAGCTCTTTGACTAACTATAGAGATGTCATAGTTTTATATGCAACTTCAAAGTAGGGGGAAAATTCAAGCACAAAAATTTCAGTTTTGGAAATTAAGTTTTGAAATTTTGTTTTATTTTTTAGTGATGTCATAATTCCAATAGTTCATGGTTCAAGTTTGATCACTTTGTATTTCTAATTCGTGCATTGATATTATTAAAATTTGTTTTCATCATTTGTTCTATGGTTTGTAGACTATATTAATATCCTCTCATAATTTTGGAATAGAAATGTAGGTTGCATTTATGGTAAAATAGATTGCTCTTGATCCATTTCCAACTGGATCAATTTTACATTGGCTATTTAGCAAACTACTTTTTCCTATTTGTTGTACCATGCCATGTATAAAATTGTTCATTCATGTAATATTGCTACAATATTTTGCAATATTTTGTTGATATGCAATAATATGGCATAATATTGTTATAAATTTCATTGCACATGTATGCAACATTTTGATTAATACATACTTGGCATATGTGTTTCTAGCATTTTGTTGATATGCATAGTATGTCATAGTATTGCTACAATATTTTACAATATTTGTTGATATGCAATAATATGGCATAATATTGCTATAGATTGCATTGCATAGCAAGTATGGAATAGTTTGATTGATACATACTTGGCATATGTGTTTTTGGCATTTTGTTGATACATACTTGTTTTTAGCATTTTGGATATGCATAGTAGGGCATAATATTTTGTAATATTTTGTTGATATGCAATTGTATGGTATAGTATTGTGACAAATTGCATTGTATGGTAAGTATGTAACATTTTGATTGATACGTACTTAACATATGTGTTTATGGCATTTTGTTGATACATACTTGGCATTTTGCGTATTATATCGTAACAAAAGTTTTTAGGGATGTATTTTAATTGTTGCCATACTATTCTCCTTTATACCAATTGAAGTTTGAAATGAATTGTATTATAGCAATTGTAAAAGTAAGCCTTGTGCTAAGGGACCACAACCATTTGGAACTACTCATGAAGTAGTTCCAACAAGCTAGAAAATGTTAATCTTGATTGCTAGATTAGTCATTTTTGGTTCTAGAAAATGTGAATTAGTCTTGCAAGGAAGTTTCATATCCTATAATTTGAATTGAAACCTTCTCTCTAATCTACATTCACGTTCATTCTTTTACCTAGTCAAGATTGCAATTTGACATGATGACATTAGGATTAAAATCAATTTCACTTTGATCATTTTCTGTAACATTTTTCTTTGAATGTTATATTCTTTCATATATGTCTTAATTCTAGCATACTTCTCATGAAACATGTAAATTCATTTTCCCAAGTTTGCACTTGTCAACATAAATTTCTTCAAGATATTGAACGTGTCAAGGAAATTGAAATGTGTTCGAAAGTGTGAACCAATAATCTTCAATGTGTTGTTTGTGTCCAATGATAATGCTTGATCATAACTAGTCCTATTTGATTCAAAGGTGCATGGGATAAGTTGAAAAATTGCTTGGTCACCTTTTTTTCTTCCCTTTGTAATGTTTTCATCATGACTTCTCATTTTGTCTTTAATTTCGGTGAAATTAGGACCCAATATGTAGGTGGCTACTACCATACAAATAATGTTATTTACATGTCTACAACATATTTGCTCACACTTTCTCAAATTTTTTCATGGTTAGTTTCATGTTGCTAGTAGTTATTGGGTCAATGGCATTTACATTTGTTCTTTCCACCAATTTGCAAAAGTTATCCCACATGACCAATTTACCACATAGTAGCATTTGTTATTCCATATTTTCATCTTTTTAATTGAGTCTATGATTCTATCTCCATGTTTTGTTATTAACTTTTTTTGTTTCAATGTATCACTTTATTGTTGGAAATAATATTTGGTTGTGTTATATATAGAGTAATGCCATGTATCACTATTGCACAATGTTTAATTGACAACTTTTATTGATCTATTTCAAGTTTTCCAAAGATGTCAAATATTTCATTGATGGGAAGGCAATTGATGTCACCTACAAAGGACCAAAATCCACAACTATTATAGGAATGCAATGACAATATAAAAAACCTACTTGATGCTTACTTTTTTGAATGTTGTATTGCAATGCATCTTTCTCCAACAAGATATGATTAAATCACCATCAAGTTATTCAAAGTTGTAATCAAGCCTCGGATTAACAAGGTAACAAGCTTGTGTTGAAACCTTGGTGTTCATTCAAAATGTGACCCAAGACTCTAATTTGTAAAATAATCCTCATTGAAAGTTCAACAAATATTTATAACAGACTGAAAAAATGCAAATATCAATTATTTAAAGTAAAAAAGTGGTTGGAAATGTGTAAAACATGTCAATTTCTCCCCATATGCAAAGATTTTTTTTTCAAATGTCAAATACTAATAATACACTCAATGTATTGTTCACACCACATGTTAGTAGCGTAGTGGCACGTTTCAATTAAATTAATTAATTTTTTAATTTACCCATACACTTCAAAATGAGGCAACCTTTTGTTTGTTTATTTTGGAAAATTACCTACTCTTTCTATGTTAAGATGGGTTAATATATCCTTAGTGTACCAAAATATCTTCAATGTATCAATAGATCATTAATGTCTCAATAAATCTTTAGTGTATTAATAACATATGGTTAATAATAGTTAGTTATAATCAAAAAATTAATGATAAATGTATACTAGATGTCAAGTTTTCATATGTAAGGTTTATTTCTCAACTGTGAAAATATGTTTGTAATATATTCAATGTATTTCTCACATTACATTTCGATTTAGTAGATTAATGGTTTTTTTACTAAATTAATGGTTGTTTTACCTTACCTATAAAATTGGAAGTATGGCAACCTTTTGTCCATCTATTTTGAAAAAAATGTTGCTTTTGGTATGTTTAAATGAGTTGAAAAAGCCTTATTGTATCAAATGATCTTTAATGCATTAAAAGATAATTAATGTATCAATCAATTTTTAGTCTATTAATAACATATGGTTAATAATAATTGGTTATAATAAAAAACTAATGGTAAATGTATACTAGGTGTCAAATTTTCATATGTAAGGTTTATTTTTCATGTGAAAATATGTTTATATTACACTCAATGTATTATTTACATCACATCTTGAAAGTAGATTAATGGTTTTTTATTATTTTAACAATCGTTTTACATTACCCATAAACTTGTAAATGTGGTAACCTCTAGTCCATCTATTTGAAAGAAAAAACATTCTTTCTATATTTAGACATGTTATAAAACCCTTAGTGTATCAAAGATCTTCAATGTATCAATAGATCATTAATCTATCAATAACATATGGTTGATAATAATTCATTATAATTGAAAAATGATGGTAAATGTATATTAGGTGTCAATTTTTCATCTGTAAGATTTAATTCTCAAATGTGAAAATACATTATTAATATATTCAATGTACTGCTCACATCATGTGTTGATAGTAGATTAATGGGCTTTTTTATTAAATTAACAATTTTTTTTACCTTATCTATAAACTTGGAAATGTGACAACCTCTTGTCCATCTATTTTGAAAAAATTCTTTGCTCTTTCTATGGTTAGATGGATTAAAATCCTTAATGTTTGAACGAATCCTTAATGTATCAATAAATCCTTGGTGTATAAAAAAACATATGATAAATTATAGTTAGTTATGATTAAAAAGTGATGTTAAATGTATATCAGGTGTCAAGGTTTCATATGTACCATAGGATTTATGTTGATGACATACCATAATGCATGATAACATAATGCATGACGAAATATGGTGCATTGATGATACATTGCTATTTTGATGCACAACAAAAGTGTATTTTGGGGCTTCTTTTGTGTTTAGCATTTTTCTTCAAAAACCTTTTCAAGTTGCTTTTCCTTCCGAGCTGCGCTTTTCAAAATGGATTCAAATCCATGGCAGCTAGCAGCTATATAAGCTTCTTTTGCTGCCTGATCAACCATGCTCATCTATAGTTTTCTCCATACAAATTTGTCCTAAAGAAGTGGCAAGTAGTGGGGGGATAGACACAATTGTGCCATCAGTGCTTTTTGACCTTTCTCATCATCATCTACTACATTATTGATCAGATATGTAGTTGTTAATATTTTAGGACACAACTTTTGTTCTTCCTTACACTGAAAAAAGAACCAAGAAATGTGAAGAGACACAAAAATCACATAAACAAAGCTCTAAATGGAAAACAAATCTGTTTCAAGAATGTTCCATCGGTTAGAGAGACTAATATAACTCTCATTAGTAGGTATCAACAAAATCTCCGTAGTGATGATTAAAAGTAATCAGAATGAAGTGAAAAACTCTAGATGAGAACTAAAAAACAGTGAAAAGAAGAAATACATAGAACAGACGAATGTAGTTCAAAATGAACTATAAAATCATCATCAACAACAACAACAACAATCTGTCACTTGTTCATTGACCATCAACAGTACTATGTATGATAGCTATTTTTTCTACCACAACTTCACTGGTAACTTCATCAATTTCACATGATGGGTATACGTAGATGTAACCAGTAGCCTGCCTGCATATCGAGTTTCTATCTCAAGTTCAAAAGCAATGAGAAGACTCAAACATGATACACTAGCTACAACCCCCTCAAGGTGCCTTCCATGGCCGTGTAAAGCAGTGGTTGTTAGTACAACGACCCAAGGACTAAACAGCATGAGGGAAGGAAGGGGGAGAAAAGAAAAAGCAAAACAGGAAGCACATGAGCAAGAACGAACAGACCATAGCAAACTAAAAGGAGAAGGCAAATAAAGACCAAGTGGGTTTCAAAGGAAAAGCTCCCCACTTATAAAACTATAGTATTTAATCATACAAAAAACTCCAAACACTGAAATTCCAAAAAGAAAATCCTCTTTATTGAGCAATCCTCTTCAAAAGGATCTTTAGAGTGTAGCCTTTATTCTTCAGAGGAAGAATAATGAGACTGACCATCTGAGAATCAAACCACACTTTAGAACTGCAAAGCCTTGAGAACCTGCAAAACTAACTAAATTGATAGCAACCAACTCAGCAATAATAAAGATACTGGGATGAATATGAGGGATACGGATCATATCAATACCTGCATACTCTAGTTGAGTATGTTTGTCAAAGACATCACACAAAAACCTCTTTGTCTATTTACATATAATAATTCTCAAAGTCTGGAAAGTCCGGGTGGGACAAAAGGATCATACCTAAGGAGGAGCGATAATCTCTGACGAAGAATAGAGTAGGTGTAAAACAATGCTTCAATAAATTGCACCATTGGAAGAATTAAGCTCAAAAAAAACTGAAGAAACATAGAGTTTTTTACCCACCAAAGAAAGAAACTGTAATGACAAAGAACAGAAACAGAAGATTGAGAAGAGGCATGTAAGATGGTGAGATAACAGGTCCTCTAAACAAAAAACAAGAACTTTGGTTTTCCATTCACTCAAGATTCCTTGAACTCCTAGAAGCTCTTCTTGTTTATTGACAAACTTTTTGAACCTTTCTCAATAGCTTCCTCCAAAGCTAGGTCAGAAGAAAAAGCCCTTCAATACCTCTATAGAAACATATTCAATCAAACTAGGTCTTGCAAGGCTATCCAGATCTGAAAGAAATAACATTCATGACCATGATGGGGATCAACAAACATTGGGAAATGGCTGGAATCATAGCCATTGTGCAAAGGTCACAGGATGACAAATATTTCAAACACAAAAATTTGGAGCAAAAAATTTGAAACATGAACTGGAGAAGCCATTCTCAAGTAATACCTGTCTACCTGTGGGTGCAGAGTAAACAAAGGACATAATCTCAGAGTTGGTGTGGAGCCAGTTGAAAGGCATGTACCAATCCAGAAGAACAAACATTAGGAGCACCTTTTACCATCCCAAATTTTGGATCCACCGGCACCTGATTGCTTCACACCATGTACAATAGAGCTTTGCTACTAGCACTCATTCCCACAAAACCCCTGGCTACCTCTTACTTCATTCATCCCAGAGAGCACACTGTCATCTCCCTTTGATGGTTGTAGAGGTTAGATCAATATGCACTGGAATGACCTAATGTTGGCAGAAATTTGAACAGGCCATCGCATACAATCAGATGAAGAAAAGACTGAAAATCATGTTGTGTGCAATCTATTTGTTGGGGAACTCAAAGGCTGATATATAGTGAGATGAAGAACCTCGAATTTTATGCATATGTGACATCAGAGAAAAAACCATGCAAAGGTAAAGGGAATGCAATGTACCCATCCATGCCCAGATGCTGGACAGCCTCAAATCTCCATGTCTCAATATGCATGTTGCTGATCAGCCAACACGCACACACCTTCTCCACCTCCCACCACCCCCAAACACTGACACAATCCCCTTTCACAAATCACCTAAGCAAAACACACAGCAGGCCTAAACCTAGACCATCACCTCTGTCAACCAAAATTCTTGTAATGAAGCTCTATCATTGGCCGTGCAATTCAATCTTGGATCTCTCCAGGCAAACTTGTTCAAAATGGACCCAGACACTGCTCTTGAGCAGCAATAAAGATATGTCTCATTCTGCCCAGAATCAGTGACCCTGCTGTTATTGACCAGCTGATCACATGCCCAGACCCAATCAAATCCACCCATGTAGAGAAACTGACACAAACTAGGGTTTAGGCAGGAAAAAGACCTCAGGTAAGAGATCAATGGCACGGCATATGCCTAAGAACTCCAATAAGAAATTAAACATCCATGCAAGAAAGTGGCACACATAGGGTTTGGGATTGGTAGAAGGCAGCCAACCTTGGGCAAGAGATCATGTCAATTGTCTCCAAAATCACTACAACTGATCTCCTTGAGGCCCCATTTAGGCAACTATGAGAAGCATAGATTGCTGGAGACAGACTTCATCAAATCACATCTCACTCTAAAGCCAAGGCAATAGTCAATTCAGCACAAATGGGTACTAGTGATTGCATCTCTCATGATCAGTTCATAATAAGATTGCATTCATAATCTTGCTTCACCTACAATCTATCACAAACTCACAGTTCATGCACATGACTTCAAAAAGGATTTGACAAAAAACCCTATGTTGTAAACCTATGTTGTGCTCAGTGCACCAATTCTCAGCTCTGGAGAGATATGTCAAGTAATCCGGCATGTACTTTTATATCCAATATGGAGATCAACCAATCATGTGTAACATTTTGCCAGTGTCAAGCAGTTGTGCAGCAACCAGTTTTTCTTGGATGTGCAGCATCAAGACCTGCCAACCTTTGACTGCTGCCAAGAACAGTATTGGACTTCATGGAGACCGAAGATGTGAGGAGGGGTTTCTTACTAACTATTTTGTAGATCTCCTTCACAACTGTCTGGAAGGCATCAACCACATTGGTGGCATTCATGGCTGAAGTCTCAATGAAAGACAGGTTCTCTTTCTCTGCAACAGCTGTGGCCTCTTCTTTTGTCACCTCCCGTCTACTGTCGAGGTCACATTTGTTTCCCACAAGCATCACAACAACACTCGCATCCGAATGCACTGCAAATAACATCAACAACATAGCCAATGAACACTACACCACTTCATTCTCAGCAATGGTAATGAATGAATGCATGACAACATGGGTTTTGTCTTTGCAGATGGACTTTTTTTTTTTTGAAATTGACAAACTGGAATTCATAATTGTGAATTAAGCTGAAGGGAGGAGGGGAGAGAGAGACAAGAACGAGTTGGGGTGTGAAGTCATGCCCTAACTGGTTGGTCAGGTCTCTCCCTCCCTCCATCTTTCAGCATTTTGCATTATATAGAACTGAAGATGAAAACTGCTGCATCTAGGAGTGCACGACCTACTGTTACCAGAGTTGGGTGTGTCTCCATTTTCCTTCAATATCTGAAACTACATTTTTCCTGAAGCATAAAAATTGTATCGACCCAATGTCTGTAAAATGAAGTTTTTCACATTCCTTCTAGTAAAGACAAGAAAGACCCAACCCCCTCGCCCCCCAAGAGAGTTTCTTATGGGTCTTCTTCTTCCCCCCCTCTCTCTCTCAAACTGCTGCATCTAGGAGTGCGTGATCTGTTGTTACCAGAGTTGAGCGTGTCTCCATTTTCCTTCGATATCTGAAACTACAGTTTTCCTGAAGCCTAAAAATTGCAACAACCCAATGTCTGTAAAATGAAGTTTTTCACATTCCTTCCACTTAAGACAAGAAACACCCCAAGAAAGAAAAAAAAGAGTTTCTCTTGGGTGGATCTTGTTCTCGGTCTCCTTCTTTCTTTCATTTTTTTCTTTGTTTGATGAGTGACAACAACTTGGGTGCAGTTGAAAGGAAATGCAATGGTACCTCTGAGTTCTTCCAACCAGCGACCTACATTGTCGAAGGTGGCTTTGCGACTGATATCATAAACAATGAGGGCACCAACAGCACCCCTATAGTAAGCGGAAGTCACAGCACGGAAACGCTCTTGACCGGCAGTGTCCCAGATCTGAGCCTTGATCTCCTTGCCATCGATCTCCATACTCTGAGTCTGAAACTCCACACCGATGGTGGCTTTGGAATTCAAGTTGAATTCGTTGCGTGCGTATCTGGAAAGCAGATTGGACTTGCCGACGGCCGAGTCCCCTATCAACACCACCTTGAACAGATAGTCCTCGCTACTCTCCTCATCATCATCAAGGTAAGCTGCCATTTCCCTCCCTACCCCCAAAACAAAACAAAACAAAACAAAGAACCTCCACTACCACCACCACCACCACCACCACCCAACACCACAAGAACTCAATTCCTAAACCGGATCTACAAAAACAGTGCTCACAACTTCAAATCTCGACCAAATTCGGCACCAAATGCTCTCTCTCTCTCTCTCTCTCTCTCTCTCTCACTGTCTCTCGCTTGCGATTCTGAACTGAAGAGTTCTGATCAAAACAGGGATGATCCATGCGACGCTAGTGGAAAGACTCCGATTTGCCTGCGCTTCTTTGTGCGGAAGCTGGTGCTGCAACGCAACAAGGGAAAAGATCTGCAAATCTTCCACACCCCCCTCCCCCCAACCCACTTCACTTCACTTCATTTGCTAGCAAAAATACCGCCACTTATGAAAATATTGGTAAACTACATAATTATACCCTTTCTTCTTTTTTTGCAACTAACTAAGTTCTTGTTAGATGTACCCTATGTACCCTAGTACCATGGCAACTTGCAAGTAGTTCCATACTAATTAGGTCTATTATTATTATTATTATTATTATTATTATTTGTGGAAAATGTTGAAATTTTCCCTCAAAAAATTGCATTTTTTTTTCTCAAACAACAAAATTTTGTGAAGGAAAAAAATAGAGAAATCTTTTATTAGCAAATTTTAAGAATTATTTGATTTTTCAACATAATGGAATCTTCAAAAATCAAATAATTATTTGACACTATAATGTTGAACTTGGCCATGGTACTACCTTGTGTGTGTGTGTATGTATGTATGTATACATACATACATACATACATACATACACTTGGTAGGACAGGGGCATCTTCAACACATGTGTGTCAACTAATTAATTGATTTTTGAAGATTCCATTATGTTGAAAAACCAAATAATTATTAAATTTGCTAATAAAAGATTTCTCTATTTTTTCCTTCACAAAATTTTGCTGTTTGAAAAAAAAAAAAATGCAATTTTTGGAGGGAAAATTTCAACATTTTCCACAAATAATAATAATAATAATAATAAACCAATGTTACTAGAATCATGTGTGCAAATTGATGGCACATTCATCTGACACATATGTCCCCCCCCAACAGAATTCATCCCCCCTCCAGAATTCATCCCCCCTCCCCTCCCCTCCCCACCCCAAAGGGCT